>Ga0066255_1000295_pt1 | contig 105293 bp, 96 predicted proteins | sample ThiBiot_750_biof_FD_71148 | JGI IMG/M metagenome (GOLD analysis project Ga0066255, IMG submission 71148) | Wastewater bioreactor microbial communities from Cape Town, South Africa - Thiocy_expt_750_biof (version 2) | ecosystem: Engineered > Bioreactor > Thiocyanate-remediating >...
GTCGCGGGCCGACCCAGCGACGCCTTGCCGCCGCGACGCCGGTGATCGGAGAGTCTTTCGCGCCTAATCGCCGCCGGCCGCCAGGCGCACCGGCGGAACAGGCTCGTCGGCCGACAGCTTGGCCAGGGGCCGCACGGCGGTCTCCACCGGCGCGAGTTTACCCATGTTACTCGCCTGCTCTGCAACCCTGCTTCTTAGCGCCAGAGACCTGTTTACCCGACACACATCGGCAGATGTTCCATCCGGCCTTGTGGCGCTCTTGACGACGCTCTCCGTGCCAGTTCTTGTTGCACCGATCATTGCCACTCGCGGTTATCTGCCGATGCATCCTCAGGATTTCATCCTTCTTGCATATGCTGGGGTTCTCGCTGCTGCGGGTTTGAGGATTTCAGCCGAGATAGGGCCGGGATATTCCACCTTCAACCACCACCTCGTAAAATTCTCGATCGGCTCACCAGAACGACGGCACGGTCACCTCGCGCCTCGGCCCGCGCCGGAACGGAGCTCGCGCGCCGGGCTCATCGTCGGGCTCGTCGTCGGCGGCCTCGTCATCGCGTCGACGGCTGCGGGCGGCGCGGTCTACTACGTGAAGCGGTCGTCCGCGCACGGTCCTCCGGCCGCGGCCGCGGCGGCGAGCGGCGACGACGGCCTCCCCTTGCCCCCCGGACGGAAGGACCTACCGCCCGTGCCGACGACGTCCGTCGCGGTCGCGCCGAGCCCGACCCCGGAGACGCCCGCGGCGAGCGCCTTGCCGGAGACGCGGAAGCCAGCCCCCACCGCGACCGCGCGCACGCCCGGCCCGAAGCCGGCAAACACGCCCAACACGACGAGACACGACGATCTGAGCAACATCGGGCGCCGCTGAGGCGGCTCGGGTTAGGATGAGATCCATGAGTCGGACCTCCGTCTCGGTCGCGATCGCGTTCGTCGCGCTCGCTGCCGCCGGGCATGCGCATGCGGGTGGGAACGAGGCGGCAGCGGAGGCGCTCTTCGGTGAAGCGAAGAAGCTCGTTGCGCAGGGCAAGTACGCCGAGGCGTGCCCGAAGTTCGCAGAGTCGAACCGGCTCGATCGCGGCGCCGGCACCTTGATCCATCTCGGCAACTGCTACGAGAAGAACAAGCAGACCGCGAGCGCGTGGGCGACCTACAAAGAGGCCGCGAGCGCCGCGCAGGCCCTCGGCCGAAAGGACTGGGAGAAGCTCGCGTCGCAGCGGGCGAGCGCGCTCGAGCCGAAGCTCGCGCGCCTGACGATCAAGGTCGATCGTGCGAACGAGAAGATCGAGGTGTCGCGCGACGGCACCAGCGTCTCGCCCGCATCGTTCGGTGTGCCGATCCCCGTCGACGTCGGGCAGCACTCCGTCGAGGCGACGGCAGCCGGACACAAGCCGTTCACGACCACCGCGACGGTCTCGAAGGACGGCGAGAGCGTCGAGGTCTCCATTCCGAAGCTCGAGCCCGAGGCCGCGACCCCGGAGCCGGTCGCGACGACGACCACGACGACGCCGTCGACACCTCCCCCCGGCGCAAACGCAGACAGGAGTGACGGCAGCGGGCAGCGGACGCTCGGCTTCGTCATCGGCGGGATCGGCGTCGCCGGTCTCGCAGCCGGCGCGGTCACCGGGCTCATGGCGATGGGCAAGAGCAGCGACGCCAAGGCGGATTGTCCCAACGACGGCAGCTGCGCCTCGCGCGATGCCGTCGACGCGAGCGAGAGCGCGAAGACCCTGGGGCTCGTCTCCACGATCGCGTTCGTCGCCGGCGGCGTCGGCTTCGCGGCCGGCGCAGCGCTCGTGTTCACCGCTCCGAAGGAGGGCGAGGCCGACGCGAAGAAGACGGGGATCGCCCCCGCGCGCGTCCGAATCGCGCCGAACGCCGGCCCAGCGGGCGGCGGTGTCACCGTGATGGGGGTCTTCTGATGAAGCGCGCTCGCATCTTCTTGAGTCTCGGGATCCTCACCGGCTGCGCTGGCCTCATCGGCGTGCCCGACCTCACGTTCGACGAGCAGGCCGAACAGGGAAGCCCCGACGGAAGCACGTCCGTCGACGGGAGCAGGACCATCGACGGAAGCACGCCGATCGACGGCTCCGCGCCCGCTTGCGACGAGTCGAAGCTCCAGACGGATCCGAAGCACTGCGGTCGGTGCGGGCACGATTGCCTCGGCGGCGCGTGCAACGCCGGGAAGTGCGAGAGCGTCGTCGTGAAGGGGGGCCTAGAGAACCCCGTCGATCTCGTGGCGGATGCCACGAGCGTCTACGTGACCACGCGCGCAAACGGGACGGTGCTCCGGATCGCGAAGGCCGACGGAAAGACCGACGTCCTCGCGAGCGGTCACAAGGAGGCGCGCGGCGTGACGCTCGACGGCCAGAACCTGTTCTGGTCGAACTTCGACTACGACGGCGACGGCGGCGATGGCTACTGGGGCGGCGTGTGGGGCTGCGCGCTGCCGGCCTGCTCGGACACGCGGCTCGTCGCGACGGGCGACCACGCCGCGTACGTGCGGTTCTCCGGCGGCTTTCTCTACTTCGCCGAGAACAACAACGGGGTCGTCGTGCGCGTGAAGCCGGACGGGTCGATGCGCGCGAACGTCGGGAGCGGCAACAAGCCCTTCAGCGTCGCGGTCGACTCCACGCACGTCTACTTCCAGACCAACACCAACAACTTCCAGCGCGCGCTCCTCGACGGCGGCTCGCAAGAGCCCGTCGGTCCGCTCGAGAACGGCGGGAGCATGGGCTTGGTCACGCTGGACGCCGAGCGCGTCTACTGGGCGTACTCCGAATACGCGACCCCCAAGGGGCACGTCTACAGCGCGCTCAAGGCGAATCCATCGGCGCCGAAGGAAGAGTACGGCAGCGCGAACATGGGGTCGGTCGGCGTCGCCGTGGACGCGACGATGCTCTACTGGACGAACCAGGGCACGTTCGACGGCAATGACGTGAACCAGAAGGACGGCGAGGTCCTCGCGTGCCCGAAGGCAGGGTGCGGCGGTGCAGCCCCGATCGTCCTGCAGCAGGGACTGACCTCGCCTGGCGCGATCACCGTCACCGACGATGCCGTGTACTTCCTCACGTTCGGCACGAAATACGGCGGAGCCGACGGCGAGCTCCGCAGGATCGCGAAGCCCTGACCGACGCTCTCGCGTCGAGCCTGCAGCGCGACGCGAGGTGCTTGGCGGAGTCGGCGATCCCCGCTATGGCCTCTGGCCATGAGCTATACCCTTGGCGTCCTCGGCGGCAGTGGCCTCTACGAGATGGAGGGGCTCGTCGACGTGTCGGAGGTCGAAATCGATACTCCGTATGGGCGGCCGAGCGACGTCCTCGTGAGGGGCAGGCTCGAGAACGGCACCACCCTCCTCTTCCTCCCGCGTCACGGGCGTGGGCATCGCATCCCGCCGCACGCCATCAACTACCGCGCGAACGTCTGCGCGTTGAAGAAGGCCGGCGCGACTCACCTCGTCAGCGTGAGCGCGGTCGGCTCGATGAAGGAGGAGATCGAGCCGGGGCACCTCGTCGTTCCCGATCAGTTCATCGACCTCTCCAAGAGGCGCGTCTCGACGTTCTTCGAGGATGGCATCGTCGCCCACCTGCCCTTCGCCGATCCGACGTGCAAGCTCCTCGGCGCGGCGTTCGCCGATGCGGCCGAACGCGCCGGCGCCCGGGTTCATCGCGGCGGCACCTACGTCTGCATGGAGGGCCCGCAGTTCTCGACCCGCGCGGAGAGCCTCCTCTACCGGACGTGGGGCGTGTCGGTCATCGGCATGACCGGGATGCCGGAGGCCAAGCTCGCCCGCGAGGCCGAGCTCCCGTTCGCTACGCTCGCCCTCGCCACCGACTACGACTGCTGGCACGACGGGCACGACGCTGTGACGGTCGAGCAGGTCGTCGCGACGATGAAGAAGAACGTGACGTTCGCGAAGAAGGCGCTCGTCGAGCTCTCCGGGCGGCTCCCGGATCCGACGACGAGCATCGCCTACCGTGCCCTGAAGGGGGCCGTGATGACCAGCCCGGGCGCAGTGACCGACGACGCGCGGGCCCGGCTGGCCTGGCTCCTTCCTCCCGGCGAGTAGCGCGGAACACACGGGAATCTCGAGGCCCTCGCAGGGTCAGGGGCCTCGCGATTCCCGTCGATTCGATGGACTCGATGCACTAGGCTGCGTGCTTGCAATGCAGAAGAGCCCCGCCCTCATCGTTGGATCCGTCGCGTTCGACGATCTCGAGATGCCGTCCGGTACGTTCAATGACGTCCTCGGAGGCGCCGCCACCTACTCCTCGATCACCGCGTCGCTGCTGACGCCCGTGCGCCTCGTCGGTGTCGTCGGAAACGACTTCCCCGCAGCGGTCCTCGAGGACCTGAAGCAGCGCGGCGTCGATACCGCCGGCGTCGAGCACGCCGATGGCAAGACGTTCCGCTGGCGCGGGCGCTACTCGCCGGACCTCTCGAGCCGCACCACGCTCGATACGCAGCTCAACGTCTTCGCCGACTTCCGTCCGAAGATCCCGGCGCAGTTCCGGTCGTCGCCGTTCGTCCTGCTCGGCAACATTCACCCTGCCCTCCAGCTCGAGGTGCTCGCCCAGGTGGAGAAGCCGAAGCTCGTGATGGCGGACACGATGAACTTCTGGATCTCCGGCGAGCCGAAGCTCCTCGGCGAGGTCCTCGCGAAGATCGATCTCCTCGTCATCAACGACGAAGAGGCGCGCGAGCTCACCGGGATCCACAACCTCGTGAAGGCCGCCGCGGACATTCGCAAGCGTGGGCCGTCGCGCCTCATCATCAAGCGTGGTGAGCACGGAGCCCTCTACTTCGACGACGCCGGCGTCTTCTTCGCGCCCGGCTATCCGCTCGAGGAGGTCCTCGATCCGACGGGCGCGGGCGACTCGTTCGCCGGCGGGCTCATCGGCTACATCGCGCGCATGGGCACGGTCGATCACCAGACGATCCGCAAGGCGATCTACTTCGGCTCGGCGCTGGGCTCGTTCTGCGTCGAGGGCATCGGCCCGAAGCGCCTGCTCGACGTCGGCGCGAAGGACCTCGACAAGCGCATGCAGCAGTTCATGGCCCTCGTGGAGACGGGCGGCCCCGTTACGCTACCCGAGTGAGAGGATAAAGATGGCGACCCTGCGCTCGTTCGGTCCGGTGGCTCTTCTCCTGGGGCTCGGTGGCGTTGCCGCTGCCGTCGTGCTCGCCTGCGAGGACGATCCCCACCGCCGAACGGAGCCAGGGGGTGGCGGTGGCGCGTGCGAGGCCCTGCCCGGCGAGCTGCCGGCGCCCGACTGCGACAACTCGTCGAAGTCGTGCAAGCCGCAGGCCGGCTGCGAGATCGACGAAGGCCGTTGCGGGACGAAGTCGACGTGCCTGCCCCTCTCCGACAACAAGGGGAAGGACGTCCTCGACCTCCGGATCCGTCGCCTCAACATCGCCGCTCCCGAAGCGCTCGCGGGCCAGTTCATCCAGAATACCGTCGTCAACAGCGGCATCGACCTCAACGAGCCGACCTGCTCCGAGATCGGCAAGGGCCTCTTCACGTGGCTCCTCCGCGTCGACAAGAAGGCGGGCACGCTGGTCACCGGCGGCGCCCCGCCGTCGAGCGATCCGATCGGCCAGGGCTTCTGCTTCGCGAACTTCGAGATCGGCGGGACGAAGGTCCAGCCTATCTCCGCGAAGATCGAGTTCACCGGCGACACCTTCAAGACCGTCGAGCGGCAGAACGTCAACATCCCGATCTTCCTCTCCGAGCAGCTCTCCAGCGCGATCATCCTGCCGATCCGGGACGCGCGCATCGAAGGAGTCACCATCTCGGCGGACGGCAACTGCATCGGGGCGTTCAACGCCGCCGCGCTCGATCCGTCCTGCACCGAGGACCGCGACCTGTGTCCGAAGTGGACGACCGCGGGCGCGCTCGGCGGCTTCATCACCCTCGAAGAAGCCGATGGCGTGAAGATCCGCGATCTGAACAACAAGTCGCTGTGCGCCTTCCTCGCTGCCGAGGCGGACCTGGTCTGCACGCGCGATGCCGCCGGCAAGATCACGTACAAGGGCGACTACTGCTCGACGGACAAGACCCCGGGCAGCTGCCAGGACAGCGTCTGGCTCGCCGCGACCTTCGCCGCGAGCGCCTCGAAGATCTTCGAGGGCCAGGGCGTGGTCGAGGGATGCTCCGGCGCGACGACCGGCCCGGTCGACGCCGGGACCGATGCCGACGTCAGCGACGCTGCGACCGACGCCGACGCGCAGTGAAACGAAACATCGACGTCTGACGCGCGCCGACGCATGGCGTCACGGCGATGGAGGCGTCCATGTGTGCATCGTCTCGATGCTCGTCTCATTCGGTTTTGAGACGCGGCATCTCTCCTAATTTCCGGCATTCTGTCCGGACCCAGTGATAAGGCACAGCCGTTGGGGTGGTGCCCGATCGTCGACCTGTCACAATGACGATGGGCGACGAGCCGGCTCCCGGACTCCGTGAGGGGTCCGAAGGGTCGACCGTTGGATTTCTCGAGGGCAAGCGAGCTTCGACGCCCCGCGCTGCAATCGAGAGGTGCTGCGGTCACGAGGAGGAGAGAGATCATGCTTTCACGTTTCCGCCACGTCTTCGGCGCAGTCTTCTTTCTCCTGATTGCATCATGCAGCGGAGGAGGCTGCGGGGGCTGCGGAGGCTGCGCGGGCATGACTCCGCTTCCGGGAGGCTTCCCGGCAGACAAGGCGGTCGAGAACGCGGCCTCGGTGCGTGTCTCCCGTCCCGGCCTCGACTTCATCGAGAAGGAGCTTGGCCCGATCGTCGGCACGGCGACGAATTCGCCCAACGGAAAGCTCACCTTCCCGATCCCCTCATCGGACTTCAATCAGAAGAACGCCTTCAACATCATCATCAACTTCGATGTCGACGGGACGATCTGCGTGGGCGGTCCCGACCCGAATTCGACCCCCCCGCGGTGCACCGCCGAGGTCGACTTCGGCGGCTCGACGTTCAAGATCGACGCGGTCACCCCGGACGCCATCCAGATGAGCGCGGTCATTCCGATCCAGCTCGATGACACGCCCGTCCGAGCGAACATCGACCCGGGGCCCGAGGTTACGCTGCACGTCGGGTACGGCTCGAACGGCACCTGCACTGGAAGCAAGTCCGAGAAGGTCAGCGTTCAGCCCAAGGCCTTGCCGATCAAGGTCCGCATCCCCCTCGTCGCCGAGACGACCGCGCCTCGCATCGGCTACACGAAGATCGACGTCGACAACGCGGTCATCGATCTGGATGCGATCTCCGCGAACGACATCCGGATCTGCGCCGACTGCGGGCCGCTCTCCAACGTCTTCGGCGCCAACCTCTGCAACCCGATCCTCAACGCCGGGTTCATCAAGAACCCGATCGTGAACGCGCTCAAGAGCGGGCTTCAGGGGCAGGTGAAGGGCCTGGTCCGCAGCCAGCTCTGCACGAAGCCGAATCCGACGCTCAACCCGTCCTGCCCGACGCAGACGAGCCCCGACGCGAACAATCAGTTCTGCGTCTACGACTCTGCGAAGGACAAGTGCGTCCCGATGCTCCTCGGAACCGACGGGCATCTCGAGCTCGGTGGCTTCCTGAAGAGCATCTCGCCGAGCACCGCCGGCGGCCTCGACTTCGGGCTCGCCTCGTTTGGCGCGATGAAGCCCGCGCCCGGCCTCGGTGCGAATGGCCAGGGGCGTACCCCGAACGGGATCACGCTCGGCATGATCGGCGGCGCCCTGCCCCAGCCGCCCTCGAAGTGCGTCGTCCAGAAGGCGATCACCCCGCCGACGGGGATCCCGATCCCCGACGAGCTGAACCCCACCGCCGCCGATCCCTCAGGCGCTCCCCACGTCGGCATCGCGCTCGCGGGCCGCTTCCTCGATTACTCGTTCACCAGCATCTACAACAGCGGTCTCCTCTGCCTCGGTGTCTCGACCGAGCAGTTCGACATGCTGAAGAGCGGTCTCCTCGGGTTCCTCATCCCGTCGCTGAAGACGCTCACGTTCGAGCAGGCCGACGCCGCTGCCGCGATCTCCACGCGCCCGCAGGCGCCGCCGATCGTGAAGCTCGGCGGCGGAACGGATCCGAACAAGGATCCTCTCCTCCACGTCACGCTGCCGAAGTTCGCGCTCGACTTCTACATCTGGAGCTTCGATCGCTTCGCGCGGGTCTTCACGTGGACCGGTGATCTCTCGATCCCGGTGTCGCTGCAGGCCAGCAAGGACGGCATCGTTCCGGCGCTCGGCGAGATCAAGGTCCAGAACGGCTCGATCGAAAGCGCCGACGTCCTCCTCCTCGACGATCCCAACATCGTTGCGGGTGCGGTCAGCGGCATCTTCGGGACGGTCTCGAAGCAGCTCGTCGGCTCGGGCTTCTCGCCGATCGACCTCTCGAGCTCGCTTTCGAGCCTCGGGCTCGGCCTCGAGGTCAACGAGATCAAGAAGCTCACGAAGGGTAGCGACGACTTCGTCGGCATCTTCGCGACGATGAGCAAGACGCCGGGGACGGCGCTCGTCGAGTCCGACACCCAGGCGAAGCTCGTCGCGAAGCGCGTGTGGAAGGACCACATGCAGGCCGGGACGTACGAGCGCGAGAAGCTCCCCGAGCTCGAGGTGGAGCTCTCCTCCTCGCTCGACGACGGCACCCGCGTGATCGAGTACTCGTGGTGGATCGACGGCGGCACGCGCTCGCCGTGGTCGACGGACAAGCACCTCTTCATCAAGGACGATCAGCTCTTCTTCCAGGGCCGTCACGTGCTCCACGTCGCCTCGCGCATCGCGGGCGAGGTCCACACCGAGGACGCGACCCCGGCGGCGGTGCCGTACGTGATCGACGCGCTCGCGCCGTTCGCGAAGCTCCAGAAGAACGGCTCCGTCGCGTCGCTCGAGGCGTGGGATCTCGTGACCCCCTCCGAGGCACTCGTCGCGCGTGTTCGTCTCGACGACGGCGAGTTCGGCGCGTGGGTCCCCGTCGCCGAACTCGGAAACATCGCGCTCGGCGATGCGGACTCGGTCGAGGTCGAGGTCAAGGACGAGGAAGGCAACATCGGAACGGTCCGCCAGGCGCTCCGCGGTCGTGGCGATCCGACGCTCGGGGCTGCCTCCGGCTGCGGTTGCTCGACCCCGGGCACCAAGGACACGGGCGGCGTCGTCGCCCTCGCCCTCGGGCTCGCCGGGCTTGCGCTCGTCGTCCTCCGCCGTCGCAAGGCGGGCGCCGATGCCGACGTTCGTCGCGCGATGACGCGTGGCGGGATCGCCCTCGGCGCCATCACGATGGTCGCGGCGACGAGCCAGGGCTGCGCCTGCGGAAGCGAAGGCGACCCGCAGACCGGCTGCGGCTCGGACTGCAACCAGCCGTGCCTGACGGGACTCCAGCAGGGCCAGCCCGGTGCGTACCTCTCCGTCGCGAAGGCGAAGGACGGAACGCTCTGGGCCGCTGGCTACAACGACTCGCTCCTCTCCGACTTCGAGGCGCTCCTCTGGGGTGACCTCGTCGTCGGCAAGTACGACCTCGGCAAGCAGGAGGTCGCGTGGGAGACCGTCGACGGGACGCCGGTGCGCACCGACGGCACGTGCGGACCGTACGAGCCGTACGCCTGGCGCAAGGGAGAGACCGACTCGGGCGACAACGTCGGCCGCTACACGTCGATCCAGCTCTCGACGAAGGACCAGCCGATGGTCAGCTACTACGACGACACCAACAAGCGGCTGAAGTTCGCGATCAACGACGGCGGCTGGAAGGTGTCCGTGCTCAAGGAGCAGGCCGGCGCCGACATCGGCAAGTACAGCAAGATGCTGCTCGTCGACGGCAAGCCCGTCATCGCGTACATGCACCTCGAGCCGGGCAACGCCGGTCGTACCCGGACGAAGATCTCGCTCGCTCGCGCGAAGGTCGAGAGCCCGCACGGACCGGAGGACTTCTCGTTCGAGGACGTCGCCGTCGACGAGGACGGGCCGTGCCGCGCAAACGCGTGCAGCGCCGGTGAGGCGTGCGTGAAGGAGACCGGCACCTGCACGAAGACGGTCGGCGGTTGCCAGCCCGCGTGCGGTGAGGCGGACGTTTGCGTCACCAAGGACAACAAGGCCACCTGCGTCGCCAAGATGGGGGCGATCGAGACCTATCCGCGCGGCCTTGGTCCGTACATCAGCTTCGCGGCAGGTCCGCAGGGCCTCGGCCTCGTCGCGTACGACGGCTACCACGGCAACCTCGTCGCCTTCATGGATCGCGGCGCGGTCCCGTGGGAGCGCGTCATCCTCGACGGCGAGACCGGCAAGCGCGCGGACAAAACGGCGATCGATACCGGCGACGTCGGCATCGGCGCGTCACTCGCGATCGGCGCGAGCGGCACGTGGCACGTCAGCTACGTGAACGGCCTCGACGAGACGCTCCGCTACATCTCGATGACGAACGGCAAGCCCGGGCGCTCCGAGATCGTCGACGACGGCTTCACTGTCGACGGCAAGCCCCACGCGGACGGCAAGCACATCGTGGGTGATGACTCGACCATCCGTGTCGACGGCGACGTCATCAAGATCTACTACGCCGACTCGTCGTCGCTCGGCCTCCGTCGCGCGGTCGGCACCGGCGGGTCGGGGAGCTCGCGGAAGTGGGACCTCCGCTCGGTGAAGCAGGACAACAAGTGGGTTGCGTTCCCGCAGTTCGTCCCCGGCGAGGACAAGGTCGCCGCCTGGTGGCGTCAGAGCACGCGCGAGAGCAAGACCGTCGAGGGCAACGTCATCGTCCTCTCACCCTGAGCTCGGGCCCGCAGCGATGTCGCTCTCCGCACCGAGGACGGTCGCGCGGATGTGAGCAGCCTGGAGGACCAAAGCCTCCAGCTCCCTGACCTCGTCGTCGGCCTCCAAGAGACGGTCATACTCCTCGATCAGAACGCCACAGCGCCCGCACGCGAGCTCGAGTGCGCGGCGCTGGTTGGCCTCGGTGTCGCCCGGCGGGTTGTTCTCCGCCATCAGCTCGTCGGCCTTGCGCAGGACCGCCACACACTTGGCGCGCTCCGGTACGCCATGCCCCGCGCGGAAGTGCTCGGGAGCGCGACCGTAGATGGCCTCTTCGGGATCGCCACCGTGCGGCTCCGCCGTCTCGAGCAGCTCTTCGCCGAGCGGGCGCCGCGGATCGGTGAACGATCGACCCGGCTTGCGGTCGAGAATCTCTTGCCGAGAGACGGGTAGCTCACGCTCGCTGCTCTTCATGCTTCACCTTCTCTTCGAAGGCCCGAGCAAGCGACGTGCGCGCTTCGTCGCGCTGCGAAGCTAGGCCGCTACCTCGACGTCCTTGTCGAGCTCGGCCATGACACGCATCGCGGGTCCGCTCGAGCGCTCGCGCTCGGCGTTCACGACCTCGAGCAGCTCGTCCTTCGTAGCGAAGCCGAGGTCGAGGAGGGCGCGCATGTAGCCGTCGACGTAGCCGTGAGCTCGCGCGAGCCGTCCGTACGCTTCGCCGCGCTCCTTCGCCGAGAAGACGTCCGCGAGCATGCTCCGCAGCTCCGAGATCACTTCCGCCTTCCCTTTCATGTCACGCGCCTCCCGCGGCGGAGCCACCGAGCCTCCATCCCGCTCGACCGTGCGTACGGGATCGAACGTTCCGGGGCCAACTTTCCGGTGTCCGCGTCGACTCGACCGTGACGGCACCTCTGCGGGGGGGCCGGCGAGAATAGTGGTCACGCGGCGAGCGTTCGGCTAGACGAGCTTCGTCAATCCGCGCCGTGCGATACTCGATTCGCAGGGCCGACACGATCGAGCGCACGATTCGCATGGCAGAGCCGGAAAGCAGCACGGACAAGACCGCCGACGCTCCGCCAGGCGGCACGAACGCCGGCGCCTCGGGAGCGGACCCGACGGCACCGATCGCGATCGATCCCGACGCAGTCGTGGAGACCTCCAGCGGGGAGGACGCCGCGCGTGCGGAGGTCCGGCCGAAGAGCGGCGCGTCGATGTCCGAGATCGCGTCGAAGACGACCGAGGAGATCGAAGCACGGATCGTCGCGCAGGCGAAGGACGCCACGCGCGGCTCGCGGAGCGGCGCGAGCGTATCCGTCGCCTCCGCGACGGCGACTTCGAGCGACGCGAGTCCGCTCGCCGCATACGAGCTCCTCGCGCGCTCGGCTCGCCTCGGCGATCTCGTCGCGCTCACGAATCGCATCGTCACCGACGCCGCTCGCGCTCGAGCGGCGGACTGGGCGTTCACGTCCAAGGTCACGTCGGCCGCCGACGACGCGAAGCTCACGCGCGAAGACGCCGACACGCGCTTCGGCAACGTTCTCGACGTTCTCGCCACCGGCGGCGAAGGCGCCGCCGAGCGTGCGCTCGCCTCCGCGCTCTGGGCGCATGCCGTGGCGGAGTCGCCGCGCTCGCGGACGGAGGACGAAGACCGGCTCGCGGGTGACGTGCTCTGGCTCGCGACGCACACCGCGTTCGACGCGACGCCGCTGCTCGATCGTGCCCTCGGCGACGAGGCATCGGACCTGTGGGTCGCCATCGCCGATCGCGTTCGCCGGATCGAGCGTGGGAAGGGCGGCGCGCTCGGCCGCGGCGAAGCCGTCGTCGCCTGCGCGGCGCTCGCGGCCTCCGGCGCTGCCAACGCGAAGACGCTTTCGAGCGATCTCGCACGAGAGGTGAAGGACCCCGTCCTCCTCCGCGTGCTCGCGACCGGAGCAAGCGCGGATCGCGCGGAGGTCCGCCTCGAGGGAGAGCTCCTCCCCGCCCCGCGTGGATTCGTCGTCACGACGATCCTCGCGTTCACGGGCATCCTCTTCGCGATCCATGCCGTGCGCCTCGTCGCCCGGGTGGCTCTCGCCTATCGACGCCCGGCCGAGGTTTCGCTCACGGATTCGGGCGTGCGCGTGAAAACGCGCACCGAGATGCTCGGGCGAACGCTCCGCGAGCGCGAGCACGTCATCGTCCGCTCGGGCCTCGTGCGCGTCGTCCGGGAGGTGCGCTTCCCGCGCGTGGCGTTCTACGCCGGGCTCCTCGCGCTCGCGATCGGCAGCTACTTCGGCGTGCGTGCGTTCGTCGACGGCGTCCGCTCGGCTTCGCCCTCGCTCCTCGTCGTCGGGCTCGTCATCGTCGCGATCGGGCTCGGCGCCGATTTCGTCCTCGGGTCGCTCCTTCCCGGCGCGCGCGGGCGATGCCGCGTCGCCTTCGTGCCCCGGACCGGCCCGGTGCTGTGCGTTGGCGACGTCGATGCGCAGCGTGCGGACGACGCGCTCGCGCGATCGCTCGGCCGGAGCTGAGCACCGCACGCGCGCGCTCACTGCGAGCGACGAGCATCATCGTCTCGTCGAGGGATTACACCCCTCGACGAGACCGAATCGTCCAATGCTTGGACGGCACTTCACTGTCCGAGGATGCGCTCGCCGATGACGGCGTCGAGCTTGCCCGCGCTCGCGCGTGCCTCGACCCGCACCGAGCGCGCCGCATCGCCGGCGCACGCGCGAACGGCCGCGGCGATCTGACCGTGGGAGCGATCGAGCTCGTCGCCCGTCACGGCGTCGAACATCCGTAGCTCGAGCCCGGTCCCCTCGCCGGAGGCGCCCGCCGCGACGAGGAGGCACTGGCCGGCGGCCATGTTTGCATCATGCATGTACCGCTTCGCGGGCTCGAGGACGGCGTGCCGGACGACGCCGGCCTTGCCCTCGTGGACCGCGGCCGGGCCGGCGCCGCGCGCGAGCATGCGGCTCGCGGCGAGCGGATGTGCGGCGAAGGCAGGATCCTTCCACTTCTCGGGACGAACGAGCACTGCGAACGGCCCTGGGCGGCCGCGCGTCCCGAGGTCCACCCGGGCCTTGCCCTTGCCGCACGCGAAGAGGGCCGCGCCATCGGCGCCATCGCCGCTCGCGAGGAGCGAGCCGCGGTCGTCCCAGATCGCCGCCTCGACCAGCGCGAGGGGCGCGCCGGCGACGACGTCGACCCGCGTACACGATCCCGCGCCGAGGTCGACCGGCAGCGTCGCCAGCCGGCCGAGCTGGAGCTGCCCGGTCTGTGCGGACGTCGCGGCGCCGTATCCGGCCTTCACCAGCGAGCGCTCGCGCGCGGCGCGCGTCGTGTCGAGCGGCTGTCCCGAGGCGACCCAGGCGACATCCGGACGGGTGAGCATCTCGCGTGCGCTGTCGCCCTTGGCCTTCGCGAGGACGACGGCGACCAGTCCGCGACCGACATGCGGGCGCACCTGCAGCGAGCCGGCGACTGCGGTCTGCGAGCAGACCGTGACCGAGCGGACTGCCGATGTGTCCTTCGCGCGCGTGACGAGGCGCCCCTCGGCGTCGAAGACGTCGACGTCGAGCACGGCCACGTCCTCGTCGGGCACCACGAGGGCGTCGGCGCATCCACCTTCGTCGATCGTCAACCCGATCGACGAAGGCGCGCGCGCGTCGACCGCGACCGCGACCCGCCGTTGCTCCTCCCACGTGCCGCCGATCGCGGCTCGGTGGTTGCGGACATGCTCATCGAGGCCCGGCCAGGTCTCGGGCGCCTTCGGCGTCGAGCCGCGCGCGTTGACGGCGCGCCCGACGGCATCGGCGCGCTCGCGAGGCACGAGCTGAGCGGCGATCACGCAGAGACCCTCACCGGCCGCGGCATGCGCCGCGACGTAGACGCGATCGGGATGCGGAGGACACACGAGGATCGTCGGCTTCGGATCCGGCCCCTCGTCGACGGCGATCGGGTTGCCCTCGTCGGCGAATGCGGCGAGGTCGATGTCTTCCAGCGAGGCCGAGGAGCGCGCGTAGGCAAGGAGGCACGCATCCTTCGGCACCTCGACGAAGGCTCCGGCGCGCTCCCCTTCGGCCATCGGTCCCGAGGCCACGATCGCGAGCGGACCGGCGCCGTAGCGCGACGCCGTCGTCGGGATGTCGCCGAGCAGCGGCCGCGCCTCGAGCGGTCCGGCGACGACGCGCGGCGCCTCGTACGCCACGTTCGGAGGCGGCAACGGCGGCGGGCTCGGCCGCCCAGCGCAGCTCGCGAGCGCTGCGAGAGCGAACGATGCGGACACGGAGCGGGACAGGATCGTCATCGGCCAGTCTCCCAGGCGCCGCTCTTCACCCGGAAGAGCGCGAGCCCCCAGCTCACGCCGGTCCCGCGCGCGAGGACCTCGAGGCGCGCACTCTCGTGTGCCCGGACGCAGAAGGCCGAGAGCGCGGCCTCCTCGGAAGCGCCACGCTCGTCCGTCGATTCGCGCCCGCCCACGAACGCGCGGAGCTGGAGCTGTCGAGCACGACCGCGCGTGACGCCCATCACCGCGACGTAACACGCCCCCGTCTCGACCGAGAGCGGAAGCGGCGTCACCCCGGTCGCGCCCTGCGCGAGGTAGACCGGATCGTCGGCGGGGACGGCCACGTGACGAAGGAACATCACGCGCGCCATCTTGCTTCGCGCGACCGGCCCCCAGATCGGCGGCAGGCGCGCCGGCAGCGGCCAAGTCCCGCGCGTCACGACGACCTCCGATCGAGGCGGTGCCCCGGCATAGACGAGCGAGACGTCCGTCGCGCTGCCAACGCACGTCTCGAGGCGTACGTCCGGGGCCTCGGTTCGATCGCGCGCGAGCAGCTGGTCGCCGTCGCGGAGCTCGGCATCGAGGTCGAGGCGAAAGCGACGGCCGGGCCGCTCGCGCACGGGCTCGCGGCCGAAGACTTCGATGCGGTGGCAGCCCTCGTCGAGCTCGAGCTCCTCCTCACCGCTGCCCTCGTCTCCTGACCGCGTGAGCGTACGCTCGCGGACGTTCGCGCCCTCACGGCGCAAGCGCACCTCGGCAGCGTCGACACGCTTCTCTAGCGGCACCAGCGGCGGCAGCGATCCCGCTTCGGCAGGCGGAGGGATCGCGCCGCCGGTGCGCTCCGGAATGATCGATCCGAGCGGCGCGAGCGGCCGATCCGAGCGACCGACGAGGATCTCGACAGCGCCTCGTCCCGCCTCGGCGGTGATCACGACGTGGCGTACGGCCGGGCGCCCCGCCTCGCAGCGCCGGAGCTCCAGGACGCCCGCCATGCTCGAGGCTCGTGCCGCCGGCTCGGGCGCGAGGAGCGGATCCATCGGCGCATCCGAGAGCCGCGCGCGGAAGCTGAGCCCGCGCGCGCCGACGACGGCGACCTGCGTGCATGCGCTCTCGTGGTCGTCGGGCTCCGGCGGGATTGGAACGAGGATCGTCTCGTCGTCGAACACGAAACGCGTGGGGACCGACGCCGTCCGGGCGCCGGCCACCTTCCACTGCTCCTGGACGCGCGCGGCGACGTCGCGGGTGTCCGCATGCGCATGGCCGCTCGCGAGCGCCGTGACGAGCACCAGCCCGACTGCGAGCAAGGCTCGGCTTCGATCCCTCGGGTCACCCATACCGAGCCGAAGAAGCTATCACGCCCGCTGCGGACGTCTCGAAAGGAGCGCGTGCTCCTCGGGAGGCTCGCGGCAGACCTCTGCAAGCCGCGTCGCGGCCGAGGTTGCCCGCTGCGCTTTCTAGACGATGGTGAGCGCGGTCTCGACGAACGCTCGCGCCCCGCCGTCCCAGACGAAGAGCTTGCGATCGTCGACGACGCCCGAGCGGACCGACGTGACGAGATACGCGAGGTCGTAGGTCGGCGCATCGCCGCCCATCGTGGCGGCCGCGGCGTCGGTCTCGGAGAAGTACGCGCCCACGTCGAGGTGCGAATGGTAGAGCACCTTCACGGGGCGCCCGTTCGACTCCCCTGCCCGCACGGCGCGCTCGAACTTGAGCGGATCGATGTCGAAGTACATCCGGCCGGTGCGCGGATAGGTCTCCGGATCGAGCCGGTGCAGCTTGTTGGCGCGGTTCTCCATCGGGACGATCTCGTCCACGAGGAGCGCGTCGGCGTCCGGACCGAGGAGAAGGCCGCAGCTCTCCTCCTCGCGCCCGTACGCGGCGACGGCCTCGGCATCGACACGCTCGATGACGTTGCGAGCGACCCGGAGGTCACCCTTGATCCACGGATGTTTCGCTACGTCACTCACGCGCAATCTCCCTCGTATTCTCGTTCACCAGACGTATTTCTTTTCCCAGCGCAGCGGCGAGAAGTAGCGATCGCCGCGGTCGCAGACGATACCGACGACGCAGCCGGGCTTGCCCTCGGTCTGGAGCTTCTCCGCGATGCTCACCGCGGCGAAGAGGTTCGCGCCGGACGAGTGCCCCACATGGAGCCCTTCCTCCCGCGCGAGTCGGTCGGCCATGTCCCAGCCGGCTTCGGTCGAGACCGGGAAGACCTCGTCATGGGCCGTCGGATCGTAGTTCGGCGGGACGATGCTCGAGGCCATGTGCTTCAGCCCCTCGAGGCCGTGGAGCGGTGAGTCCGGCTCGACCGCGACGCAGCGGATCGGACGATGGTGCTCTTTCAGCCGTCGCGCCGTGCCCATCATCGTCCCGCTCGTGCCGAGGCCCGCGACGAAGTGCGTGATCCGATCTCCGAGGTCGCGCAGGATCTCGGGGCCGGTGCCGTGATAGTGCGCGAGCGGGTTGGACGGGTTCGCGTACTGATCGGGGTAGAAGTATCGGTCGGGGTCCTCGGCGACGATCTTCTTCGCGAGACGGATCGCGCCGTCGGAGCCTTCGAGCGGGTCGGAGAATACGATCTCCGTGCCGAACGCCCGCGCGATGTCCTTTCGCGCCTTCGAGACGTTGGACGGCATCACGAGGCGCACTTTGATCCCGAGCGCTGCCCCGAAGAGCGAATACGCGACGCCGGTGTTCCCGCTCGTCGAGTCGAGCAGGATCTTGTCCCTCGTGAGGCGGCCGTCCTTCTGCGCGTCCTGGATCATCCGGAGGGCGGCGCGGTCCTTGACGCTCCCACCAGGGTTCTCGAACTCGAGCTTCGCGTAGACGGGGACGTCCGGCGCCTTCTTCGTGACGTTGCGGAGCCGGAGGAGCGGCGTGTCGCCGACTGCCTCGACCACCGATTCGATCCGCCGCGCCCGGAGCCAGCCGCTCATTCGCGTCCCTCCCCGAGCACGCTGCGGATGGCGGCGAGCGCCCGGAGCGCGCCCTCGGCGACCTCGCGGGCAGGAGCGTGGCGGAGACCGAGTGACGCGATGTCGGCCGCGCGGTCGACATGAGCCGGAGACACCGCCTCTGCCCCCTCGGTGACGGTCATTCCCGCGCGGCTGACATAGCGATGCTCGATCGTGCGGACGAAGCCACTCGATTGGACCGCGACCGTGGCCGCGCACAGCTTCGCCTGCCCGCGCTCGCCGATCTCGGCGAGGCGGGTCTGCCGGCTGTAGCGCCGCTTCTGGTCCGCGGACGTCGTCATCCGCCGGCGATCGCGGGGATGATGCTGATCTGCTCGCCCGCCTTGAGCTCGGTGCCGAGGCCGCCGGTGAAGCGAACGTCCTCCTCGCCGACGTAGATGTTGATGAAGCGACGCACGCCCTTCTCGTCGAGCAGGCGATCCTTCAGGCCCGGGTGACGCTTCTCGAGGTCCTCGATGACCTCGCCGACGGTCGCCCCGGCCGCCTTCACCTCGTCCGCGCCGCCGGTGAGCGTCCTAAGGGCTGCGGGGATCCTCACGATCGTGTCCATGGCTTCTCCTTCGTGTGTTCAATCCGGCTCGGTCGCGACCGAGCCTTCGAGCTACGTGCTTCGTTGCGACAGGCAGACGCCTTCGACGTACCGCCTGGGTTCGATGTCCTGGATGTGAGCGGCATCGCCGCAGAGCGAGCAGTCCGCCCTTCGGGTGACCCGTCGCCGCCGCGAGACGAGCGACTTGCCGTCGAAGGTGAAGAGCTCGCCGAAGACGTCCTCGCCGGCGAGGACCGAGAGCGCGAGGTCCGCCTGCGCTGCGCCGACGAGGCCGACCATCGGCCCGACCACGCCGGCCTCCGCGCAGTTCGGTACGTTCTCGAGCGGGACGTCCTCGAAGAGGCAGCGGTAGCAGGGGCCACCGCTCGGCCCGACTGCGAGCGCCGTTCCGTGCCATCGGATGGCAGCGGCATGGACGATCGGGCGCTTCGCGATGGCGCACGCGTCCGCCGCGAGGAACTTGGTGGCGAAGTTGTCGCTCCCCTCGACCACGAGGTCGTACCGAGCGACGAGCTCGACCGCGTTGGTCGGCAAGAGACGGGTCTCGTGGAGCTCGAGCTCGGCCGAGGGAACGAGCTCCCGGAGGCGCGTGGCGGCGGCGCGAACCTTCGACCGGCCGACGTCGTCGTCCTCGAAGAGGACCTGCCGATGGAGGTTCGAGATGTCGACCTCGTCGTCGCCCGCGATGCCGAGCGCGCCGACACCTGCGCGAGCGAGCGCGATCGCGGCGGGGCATCCGAGCCCGCCGACGCCCACGACGAGGACACGCGCGGACGCCCACGCCGACGTCATGGCCCCTCCGAGAGGTGCGGGAAATACTCTTCGAGGCTGAAGTATCGCTCGCCGGTATCGCAGAGGAGCGTGACGACGTTCTTGGCGGGATCGCCGAGCTCGCGCGCTACCTCGTGCGCGACGTGCACGGCTGCGCCCGAGCTGATCCCGACGAGCAGCCCCTCGTGCTGCGCGAGGCGCACCTTCGCCCGCCACGCATCGTCGTCGGAGACGGTCCGGACCTCGGAGACGACCGACGCGTCGTAGTTCTTCGGGACGAAGCCGGCTGCGAGGCCCTGGATCTTCGTCGGGCCGCGCTCGCCCCGCGAGATCGTCGCGCATGCGTCGGGCTCGACCGCGAGCACGCGTACGTCGGGGAACACCTTCCTGAGCTCACGGCCGACGCCGCTCACCGTGCCGCCGGTGCCGACGGTGCCGACGAACGCGTCGATCGAGAGGCCTTCCATCGCCTGCAGCAGCTCGAACGTGGTCGTGCGCGCATGAACCGACGGGTTGGCCGCGTTCTCGAACTGCTGGGGCATGAATGCGCCCGGCGTGCGCTGGACGATCTCGCGGGCCTTCGCGATCGCTCCCTCCATCTGCGCCTCCGCGGGGGTCAGGACGATCTCCGCGCCGTAGGCCTCGAGGAGCTGGCGACGCTCGAGGCTCATGCTCTCCGGCATCGTGAGGATGAGCCGGTAGCCCTTCACCGCGCAGACGAGCGCGAGCCCGATGCCGGTGTTGCCGCTCGTCGGCTCGACCACCGGACCAGGCGCGACGAGGAGGCCGCGCGCCTCTGCGTCCTCGATCATCGCGGAGCAGATGCGGTCCTTCACGCTCCCGCCCGGGTTGAGGTGCTCCATCTTCGCCCAGATCGCCGCGCGTCGTCCTGGACGAGCCGCAGCATCGCCGCTCGCCTCCGGCCAGTCGGCCCGCACGCGCACGAGCGGGGTGTGTCCGACGAGCTCGAGCATCGACTGGGCGATCATCGGGGCGTTCTCCTCAGATGACGTAAGGGGTGCTGGCGGTGCGTGCGCGCGCCGCCAGCGCGACCCGTTCACCGCGCGCGCAGAGGTCCTGCACCGTGATGCCGTCGAAGCACTGCTCGACCGAGCGGGACAGGTCCGCAAGGACGGCATCGGTGACGTCTCGTGCATCCACCTCGTCCCGCTTGTCGCTTTTGTCGCGTTTGGCCGCGCGGCGCGGCCGGCGCGCGGCGGTCTTCTCGGCAAGCACGACGGGCCCCTCCACCGCACGGAGGACGTCGCCGAGCCTCATCTCGTCCGGCTCGCGCGCGAGGCTGAAGCCCCCGCGCGGGCCACGCTTCGAGTCGACGAGGCCGCCACGCTTGAGCAGCTGGAAGATCTGCTCGAGGAACCGAAGCGGGATGCGCTGGCGCGTCGCTACGTCACGGACCTGGACCGGCGCCTCTCCGTGGAGCGCGAGGTCGAAGACCGCCCGGAGCGCGTACCTGCCGCGGTTCGAGAGCCTGAGCACGCCGACAATCTAATTGTCGCATCGGAAAACTCAAGTATCTCCCGAACGCCCCGCATTTTCAGTCGAATGAGGGAGTGGCGCCCGTCACAGGAGACGGCCGCGCGGGCGTCGGCGGGTCGGGATCGCCTCCGATGCCGTGCCGCTTCGGCGCGATCGGGACGTTCGCTCGGAGCGCCGGCGCGCGTGCACGGAGACGATGAAGACGGGCTCGACGCGTCGGGGCAAGGGCGGGCACACTGGCGCGATGCGTTCCATGTCGCTCGCCTCGGACGCCGCACGCGCGATCCACGCCGAGCACCCCGCGATCGATCTGCACGCCGACACGCTGATGTGGTCGCGCTGGATCGGCTACGACATCCACAAGGCACACGAGCCTCCGCTCCCGTTCGCGGCGCTCGGCGGTCACGTCGACCTCCCCCGCATGCGCGAGGGAGGCATGGGCGCGCAGTTCTTCGGGCTGGTCTCGCTCCCGCTTGCGGATCGGCCGCGCGGGATGGCGCGCACCGTCCACGAGCAGATCGATGCGCTCGACCGCCAGATGGCGCACAAGCCGGGCGCGCTCCGCCTCGTGCGCACGGCAGCCGAGATCGAGCAATGCAAGGCGGAAGGCGTGATGGGCGCGCTCCTCGGGATCGAGGGTGCCCACGCGCTCGAGGGTGCCCTCGACAACGTCACCACGTTCGCGAGGCGCGGCGTGCGCTACATCGGCTTCCTCCACTTCAGCTCGAACGAGGCCGGCTATCCGGCGTACGGGCGCGGGCGTCGGGACACCGACGGGCTCACCTCCTGGGGCTTCGAGCTCGTCGAGCGCTGCGAAGCCGAAGGTGTGCTCGTCGATCTCGCTCACATCAACAAGCGCGGCTTCCTCGACGCGTGCAGCATCGCGAGGAAGCCGCCGATCGTCAGCCACACCGGCGTGCTCGGCGCGTTCGAGCACTGGCGCAACATCGACGATGAACAGCTCCGCGCCGTCGCCGACAAGGGCGGCGTCGTCGGCGTCATCTTTTGCCCGAAGTTCGTCGGTGGCGACGGCCTCGAGCCGGTCGTCCAGCACCTCAAGCACATCGTCGACATCGTCGGCGAGGATGCGCCCGCGCTCGGCAGCGATTGGGACGGCTTCATCGTCCCGACCCAGCCCCTCAAGGATCCACGTGGTCTGCCGCTGCTCACCGATGCCCTCCTCGCGGCCGGGTTCTCGAGCAAGGCCATCGGCAAGATCCTCCGCGACAACGTCATGCGCGTCCTCGACGAGGCCTAGCGTCGTGCGCGCGGCCTACGAGCGAGCGACCGTCCTCGAGCTAGGTGCGCGCGGCGTCCTCGATGGCGCACCGTTCACGCTCGCCGGACGCACGTGCGTCCGCGGACGCCGCGGCGCGATCTGGAACGAGTGGCGCCTCTCTTTCGAAGACGGCAGGTCCCTGTTCCTCGTCGAGTCCCCGCTCGGGCTCGCCGTCTACGACGAAGGGACGCTGACCCCCGCGTTTGCGTCCGTCACGGTGGGCGCGCCGCTCGACACCGGCTTCGTCGTCGTCGATCGCGGAGAGGCGACCCGCGTCGCGCAGTGGGGCGACGTCGAAGACGCGCCCTCCAGGTACGCCTACGCCGACCTGTCGTCGCGCGCGGGCGCCGTCGCCACGATCGACTTCGGTGCTGCGAGCGGTCCGAGCGCTGGAGGCGGCGACCTTTCGAGCTCGCCGCCCCGCGTCTACGTCGGCCGGAAGGTGGGCTTCGCCGAGGTGGGACTCTCCCCCGTCTCCGCGTGCGAGCCGCTGCTGATCCGCGCGCCCGAGGTCTCGCGACCGGCCGGCGTCGAGACCTGGCTCGAGATCGGCGACGAAGGCGAGCTCGACGGCGTCCGATTTCGCGTGGCCGGTGTGCTCGGCCGCTGCCTCGATGTCGGGACGGACGAACGCGTGTCGTGGGAGGAGTATCTCCTCGTCGCCCGTGGGGTCGGCGGCGTCCGATGGCTCGTCGTCGCGAGCGGTCACTGGAGCTTCGTCGAGCCGGTCGAGGCCGGGCTCGTCGGCGAGTCGGAAGCATCGGCCTCGCTGGACGGCGTCGTCTACGACTTCCTCTCCGAAGGCACGGCTCGCGTCGAGTGGGCTGCCGGCGATCTCCCGTGGGAGGTCGCAATCGGCGATGCATCGAGCGTGAAGGACTTCGTCCACGCGCCTTGGGTCCTCACGAAGGAGTGGACCTCCGACGAGCTGACGTGGTCCCGCGCGATCCATGTCCGGCCGGACGCGATCGCGAAGGCGTTCGGGAAGCGATCGCTGCCGAGACCACGCGGACGCGCCCCGAACGAGCCGTGACCGCGAGGCTCGACGGCCCTGCGCGAGACGCTTTAGGTCACGCTCTCGACGTCGAGCCCATTGCGCTCGAGGCGCCTTCGGATCCGCTCGCGGAGCTCGTCTGCGCCCGTGCCGGCGAGCTCCACTCGGACGCGCCCGTCGTCCGAGTGCACGGTCACCAGCGTGCCGGCATGACGACCCGCGCCGAGCTCGAGCTGCACCGAGCCTCGCCGCCGGTCGCCCGCCCACGCGATTCGCTTCACGAGCTGCGGGAGGAGCTCCTCCATCGAGACACGCGCGCGCGGGCCGACGTCTTCCTGGCCGAGCGGCGCGCCCACCGTGGTCTGCACCGGCGGCCCGAGCTGCAGAGGCGCCAGCTGAGCCGCGCGGCGCGTCTCCGGATCGAGCGGGTCGAGCTCCGGCTTGTCCGCCCTCTCATCGAAGCCCGCCTCCTCGCGTGTCGCGTTCCGAGCAGGCGGAGCGTCCTCGGTCGGCGCCTTCGGGTGGTGGAGGTGGTCGCTCGGACGGGGCGTCGGGGAAGCGAGCGGTCGCCTCGTCGTCCCCATCCCCGGCTGCACGATGCCGTGCGCGCCCGGCCCGGAGTGTCCGCCGCTTCGCGCAGCCAACAAGAGCTGCGCGAACGGTTGGGCCGGGCCGCCTCGTGGACACGCTCGCGGAACGGCGTTCTCCGACCTAGGACAGGGACGCGGAGCATTCGTGGTCGGCAGGTTTCCAGAAAACGAGCTCACGTGCGCCCGTCGGCCGCCATGGCGGAGCGTTGCGCGTTCTTTCGCGCCCGGGGCTCGTCCCGCCATCGCTGCGGTTGGGCTTCGCGCCTTGCCCAGCACCGGCGCTGGGCAACGCGTCGCGTTTGTCGCGTTTGTCGCATCTCCTGACGCCGTGCGCCCGGCCCCACGCCCTCGCCGGCACGGAATGTGTCTCGAGATCGCGGTCACGCCCCTTGAAGCCAACCATCCCACACGCTACCGTTCGAGTCGGCCTGGGGGGGTCGCCGGCGGTCCCCACCGTGTCCGCCGGCGGAACTGCCACCGGCGCGAGGAGCCCTCCCGCATTTGACGATCCCTCTAGGACCGATCGTACTGGCCATCCTGGCCTCCGCCATCGGCTCGCTGTTCGCTTGCGCCGACGCCGCGCTGACGTCGCTTCCCGAGGCCCGGCTGCAGGCCCTCGTCGAGGCGAAGGATTCGGGCTTCGTCCGCTATTCGGCCGACCGGCTGCGCTTGCTCTCGCGGTGGCTCGTGGCCCGGGTCCTCGCGATCAGCCTCGCGGCCGTCGTGCTCGCGGATGCTTTCCGGGACGAGCTGGGGCCGAGCCTTTCCGCGTTCTGTGCGGTGGTCATCTCGGTCCTCGTCTACGCGACGTTTGCCGAGGTCCTCGGCACCATCGCCCGGCACCGGCCGGAAGAGGTGGGGCGCTGGGCGCTGCGCTTCTTGAAGCCGATCGAGCTCCTGCTCCTCCCCGTGGCGGAGCCCCTCGCCCTCCTCGGCCGGTTCGTCGGCAAGAAGGTGCCCGAGAACGCCGACGCCCGGCTGACGGAGACCGAGGTCGAGTGGATCGTCGCTCAGGGAGAGAAGGCTGGCTCGCTCGAGAAAGAGCCGGCGACGATGATCCGCAACGTGCTCGACTTCAAGCACCTCACCGCCCGTGAGGTCATGATCCCGCGCCGTCGGATCTCGGCCATCCAGGCGACCATGCCGCTCGATCAGGTGCTCGAGCACGTCATCAAGGACGGCCACTCGCGCTACCCCGTCTTTCGTGACTCGCTCGACAACGTGGTCGGGCTCCTCTACGTGAAGGACCTCTTCGACGTCGTCCGCCAGCAGAAGCTGGGCGTGATGAAGCTCGATGAGCTCGTCCGCAAGCCGGTGCTCTTCGTCACCGAGACGCAGGGGGCGCTCAGCGTGCTCCGCGAGATGCGCGGGCGACGGCTCCACCTCGCGATCGTCACCGACGAGTTCGGCGGCACCGGCGGTATCGTCACGCTCGAGGACATCATCGAGGAGATCGTCGGCGACATCCGTGACGAGTACGACACCGAAGAGGTCGCGCCGATCCAGAAGCTCGCCGAGGGCCGCTACGTCGCCGACGCGGCGATCCCGATCGCGGACCTCGAGCTGCATCTCGGGAAGAAGCTGCCCGAGGACGGCGACTTCGAGTCGCTCGGCGGCCTCATCGTCCACCGCGCCGGTCGCGTTCCGGAGGTCGGGGCCACGGTGACGCTCGACGGCTACAAGCTGATCGTTCGCGAAGCGGACGAGACGCGCGTGGTGAAGGTCGAGATCGTGCGCTCCGAGCCCGAGCTCGCTCCGCCCGCCGAGGCGCCGGCGTCGTGAGCGATCGCTCGAGCAGCGTCCCCACGCCTCGAGCGAGCCGCCCCACCTCTGGCGTCAGCGCGCGGACCGCTGCCCGAGCTCCTTCCGCCGCCGCGCGGGCTGCCGCGACGACGGTGGTGCTCGGCGAAGCCGAGGCTGCATCGGTCGCGAGCATCATGGCGACGCTCCCGGATCCCGCCTCGCTTCCCGCCGGGGCACTCGTGATCGTGGCCGGCGAGATCGCGTCGGTCCGTTCGGCTGGACCGCTCGCGCTGGGCCGGTCGCTCGCGCGAAGCGTGCTCTCCGTCTTCGGCCGCGCCCGGACGGTCACGCGCGCGCGGCGCTGCAGCGCGCTCGTCGCGCGCGGCTATGTCGACGTCGGCGCCGCCGAGGACGACGCCCACGCGGACCTCGCGTGGGGCTATGCGCCAGAAACAGCAAAGGCGTCCGCTTCGGAAGAAGCGTGACGCCTTCGATGCAGCGCGGTCAGAAGCAGTAACTGCTTACTGAACCTTGTTGAGCCCGGTGACCAGACGGTCGGCCTTCTCGAGCAGGCCGGGCTTCGGCTCGCTGATCGCTTCGCCCGCGGCCGGGGCCTCACCACGGATGTCGCTGATCAGGCGCGAGAGCTGGCTGACGAGCTGGCCGACCTGACCGGCGGTCTCGCTCGGGAACGCGGCGTCGACCGACTGCGGCACGACGTAGGCCGCGCCCGGCTTGTCGAGCGAGGTCAGCTTCGGCGCGGTGACGGCAGCCTTCCTGCGCGGGTCGACTGCGGTGAACTCGGCCGGCATCGACGCGCTGAGCTCGATCGGCTTCTGGAGCGGTGCGAGGACGGCGTACGGGTTCTTCGCGCTGTCCTTGTCCATGAGGACGACGAAGCTCACCGCCGGCGGCTTGCCGGAGGCCTGCGCCGCGAGCTGCTCCGTCATCGGCTTCTGGAGCTTGGCGAGGAGGCCCATCAGGGCGTTCTTGCGGTCGTTCGCCGCCTGGACGCTGGAGATGTACTCGATGAGGCCGCTCGTGGTGTCCTGCGTGAACCCGCTGAAGCGGACGCCCGCGAGCTTGGTTCCGTCGAAGTCGACGTTGACCGCGCTGAGATCCTTCGCGAGCGTGTCGGGGAACTTCTTTTCCTTGGCGAGCTTGTCGCGGCCCGCCTCGAGCTTCTCGGCGAGGGACTTGAGCTGCTCGCGCGAGGTGCCGACGTCGCCTGCGAGCGACTTCGCGTGCGCGACCGACTGCGTGCGCCCCTTGTTCGTCTCCTGCGCGCCGCCGGCGATGTAGCCGATCGCGCCGAGCACGACACCGAAGATGATGCCGACCATGAGCCCCTGCTTGCGGGCGCCCTTGCGAGCTTCCTGCACGGTGAGCTCGTCGACCTCGATGCGCTGCGGCTGCGGAAGCGCGGCCGGAGCTTGCGAACGCGCAGGCGCCGGCTGCGCCATCGCAGCTGCGAGCGGGTTCGACGGATCGAGGTTCACCGCGCCCGACTTGAACGCCGGCGGCGGCCCGACGGGGATGCCCGGCGGGACGGGCAGCCCTCCTCCGGATTGCACCGCGCCCGGAGTCGGGGCGGGTGCGACGCTCCCCGAGCTGCCTGCAGGAGTCGGAGCAGCGGCGGGAGCGGGAATGCCACCTACCGCCGGCGGCGGCGGCGTGGCGCCACCCACGGCGGTCTTGCCGAGGCGGGCCTTGAGATCGATCTTCGGCTTCTTTTCGTCGGCCATCGAGCCCCCAGGGGAGGATGCGAGCGGTGCGGACGCTACGGGAAAAATCGAGTGCCTGGCGACGGGTGATCCCCAGGGAAACTGCGCGCCACCTTATTGATTTTCATCCATGTTCGCAACATCACTGGACGTCTCGTCCGTAGCGAGAATTTGCGCGCTGGAGACACGACCGTCACCGGGCCGAGTTCCCTGCCGCGATCGCGGATCGACCGGGTTCGCGCGGTGTTCGAACCTCCGCGAGCCCTCCGCTTGGACTGCAATGTGTCGTCTCGGAATCTCGTCGAAACGGCGCACACTATCCCACCATTCGACAACACGATCGTGATCACCAACCGCCGCCGTGAGGTTCGTTCTCCGATGCGGGAGGCGTTCGCCAACACGTTCATCGACGGGAGGCCGTACACCGTCGAGGTCATCGACGCGTCGCCGAGCGGGTTCGCCATCCAACGCGCGCCGAATACCGCGCGCCGCGCTTGAACCTCCTGTCGCCGTGGCCGGATGAGCTTCAAATTTCCGCGGCCGCGATGCGTGGTCGACCTCGGTACGTTGGCCCAAGGTGTGCGACTATGCGCGCGCCGCGATGCGCGTCCTCGTCATCGACAACTACGACTCCTTCACGTTCAACCTCGTCCAATACCTCGGGGAGCTCGGCGCGGACGCCTGGGTCGTGAAGAACGACGGCATCGACGCCGACGGCGTCGCCCAGGCGGACGTGAACGGCGTGCTCGTGTCGCCCGGGCCGTGCACGCCGAATGAGGCGGGCGTCTCCCTCTCAGCCGTAGTGTCCGCCCGCGTCCCCGTGCTCGGCGTGTGCCTCGGGCACCAGTCGATCGGACAGGCCTACGGCGGCAAGGTCGTGCGTGCCCACCGCCTCATGCATGGCCGGACCTCGCCCATCCTCCACGCGGGCAAGGGCGTCTTCGCGGGCCTCCCCTCGCCGTTCGAGGCGACGCGGTACCACTCGCTCCTGGTCGAGCGTGACTCGCTCCCGGACTGCCTCGAGGTGACCGCCTGGACCGCGGAAGGCGAGATCATGGGCATCGCGCACAAGGATCGTCCGATACAGGGCGTCCAGTTCCACCCCGAGAGCGTCCTCACGACGCACGGCAAGGCCCTGGTCGCCAACTGGGTCCGCTCTCTCGGAGGTGGCCCATGAGCGCCAGCCCCGACGACACGCGGACGAAGCACGTGACATTCGCGGAGACGTTCGCGCGCGTGGAGAGAGGCGCGCTCGGCCCCGACGAGGTCCGCGCCGCCTTCGGAGCGATCTTCGACGGAGCGTGGACGCCGGTGCAGATCGGCGCGTTTGCGACCTCCCTTCGCCTCCGCGGCGAGACGGCGGAGGCGATCGTCGCCGCCGCCGAGGCCCTTCGCGCGGTGATGACCGCGGTTGAGCACGGCCTCGATCAGGTCATCGACACATGCGGGACCGGCGGCGACGGCGCGCATACGCTCAACGTGTCGACCGGCGCGGCGATCGTCGTCGCTGCTTGCGGCGTCCACGTCGCGAAGCACGGCAATCGTTCCGTCTCGAGCCGCTGCGGAAGCGCCGACGTGATCGACGCGCTCGGGATCCCGACCGACGTCGATCCCGCTCGCCAGGCGCCGATCCTCCGGGAAGCGCACATCGCGTTCCTCATGGCTCCCGCGCATCACCCTGCCCTCCGGCATGCCTCGACGGCTCGGCGCGAGCTCGGCGTCCGGACCATCTTCAACGCGCTCGGGCCGCTCGTGAACCCGGCACGGACCACGCATCAGCTCGTAGGCGTCTACGACGACGCGCTCCGGCCGGTCGCCGCCGCCGCGCTCGGCAAGCTCGGCGTTCGTCGCGCCTGGGTGGTCCGGAGCGAGGACGGGCTCGACGAGATCAGCCCGGCCGCCCCCACGCGCGTCAGCGTGCTCGAGGACGGCCGCGTCGACGAGCGTGTCGTCCGTCCGGAGGAGTTCGGTGTCGCGCCGATGCCGCTGTCTGCGCTCGCCGGCGGAGACGCGAGCGACAACGCGGCCGCGATCCGGAGGATCCTCGATGGCGGCGCACACCCGGCAGCGGAGGCGATCGTCCTCAACGCGGCCGCGGCGCTCGTCGTCGCCCGCGGGACGGAACCTCGCGATGCCGCTGCGGAGGCGCGGGATGCGCTCCGCTCCGGTCGCGCGCGAGAGACGCTCGAGGCATGGGCCACGGCTGCCCGTCGTGCGAAGGACTCCGGATGACGAACGTCCTCGAGGCCATCCTGCAGACGAAGCGTGAGGAGATCCGCGCCCTCGCGTCCACGCCATGCCGGCCGCGGCTCGGCGACCCGCGCGGCGCGAGCGTGGTGGCGGGGCTCGTCCGCCGCGGCCAACCCGACACGCTCCGCCTCGTGACGGAGATCAAGCGGCGCAGCCCGAGCGCAGGCCCGCTCTCGACGGCGCTCTCGGTGGCCGACCGCGCGCTCGCCTATGCGCGAGGTGGCGCCACCATGATCAGCGTCCTCTGCGACGCGCGCTACTTCGACGGCGGGTTCGACCACGTGGTCGAGGCGCGCCAAGCGCTCGACGGCGCCGGGCTCGCCGTGCCCATCCTGGCGAAGGAGTTCGTGCTCGACGAGCGGCAGCTCGAGGAGGCGGCGGCCTGTGGAGCCGATGCCGTGCTCCTCATCGTGCGCATCGTCGACGGCGGTCGCCTCGGCCAGCTCGTCACGCGGGCTCGCGCGCTCGGCCTCGAGCCGCTCGTCGAGGTGGTGACGGAGGAAGAGCTGTCGCTCGCGCTCGACGCGGACGCCAAGGTCATCGGCGTGAACGCGCGCGACCTCGACACCCTCGTGATGGACGCTGCGCGAGCGGCGCGGGTGCTGGCAGCGATCCCCGACGATCGGATCGCGGTCCATCTCTCCGGTCTCAAGGGCCCCGAAGACGTCGCCGCGGTGGCGAAGACCGACGTCGATGCTGCGCTCATGGGCGAGGCCCTGATGCGCGAGGACGACCCGGCACCGCTGCTCCAGGCGATGCTCGCCGCCGCGCGGACCTGACCGCGCCGTCGTAGTGCCCGACGTGGCGACGCGGGGGCCGTGGCGAGGGCGACGCCTTTTTGCTCACGCGGGCGCGGCGCCGTAGACTGGCCTCGTTTGGACCTCCACGCGTGGATCGACAACTACCTCGACCACCTCCGCGTCGAGCGCGCGCTCGCTCGCAACACGCTCGAGGCCTATGCGCGCGATCTCGGCGAGCTCGCAGCGCACATCGGCGAGGATGACGCGCATGACGTGAAGCGGATCGATGCGTCGCACGTTCTCGCGTTCGTCGTCTCGGCGAGCCGCCGCGGGAAGTCGGCTCGATCGAGTGCCCGCCAGCTCTCGGCGATGCGTGGGTTCTTCCGCTTCCTCATCCGCGAGCGGGCCATTCCCACCGACCCCACCGAGCTCGTCGAGCGACCGCGCCTCGCCCGGAAGCTGCCGCGCGTCCTCTCCTACGACGAGGTCGACCGCCTCCTCGCCGCGCCCCCCGAGGACACCGCTCGAGGCGTTCGCGACAGCGCGATGATCCACCTGATGTACGCGTCGGGCCTCCGGGTCTCGGAGCTCTGCGGTCTCGAGCTCGGCGAGCTCGATCGGCGCATCGGCACCGTGTCCCCGCTCGGCAAGGGCGGGAAACGACGCGTCGTGCCCGTCGGACAAATCGGGCTCGAGCGCATCGAGCGGTACATCGATCTCGTCCGCGTCCACAACAAGGGCGCAACGCGCGACAAGCACCTGTTCCTCTCGCCGCGCGGCAAGCGCTTCACGCGCCAGGGGCTGTGGAAGCTCCTCAAGGCCTACGCACGCGCGTGCGGGATCACGACGCCGATCTCACCGCACAAGCTCCGCCACTCGTTCGCCACTCATCTCTTGCGAGGCGGAGCGGACCTCCGCGCGGTGCAGGCGATGCTCGGTCATGCGGACCTGGGCACGACCGAGATCTACACTCGCGTCGCGCAGGACCACGTGCGCGCGGCCTTCGAGCGCGCGCATCCGCGCGCGTGAGAACGGGCGAAGCAACACCGACGACCGGGGTCGTCTCGACCGCGCGGGCTCTCGCCGCGGTCGAGCTGCGATCGTCCGCGCCCGCTGCGGGCATCGCTCCGGGGGGTTGGGGCACCACCGCGGGGGACCGCTTCGTTGGAGGGCACCACTGCCGGCAGCCGGGGCACTCGCTCCGCTGGGGTTGGGGCGCCGCTTCGGGTTGGGGCACTACTCCGGGTGGTTGGGGCGCCGCTCCGGGTTGGGGCGCCCCAATTTCGGACGCTGGGTAGCGTGGCGTTGCGCTACGGTAGAAAACGTCGATGAACGAGCCCTTCTCCGTCGTCGAGCCTTCTGGCGAAGAGACGCCCGTCATCGTCGAGATCCCGCATGCCGGGCTCTGGGTCGACGGGCCGGCGCTCGCCACGCTGGCCGCCCCCGCCCGCTCGATCGGGCGTGACGCCGACCTCTGGGTCGACGAGCTCTACGCCAATGCGCCGGCGCAAGGGGCGACGATGATCGTCTCCCATGTCTCGCGCTACGTCGTGGATCTCAATCGAAGTGAGAAGGATGTCGACGCCGAGTCCGTCGAGGGGGCGCCCGCCTCCGCGCGCGCGACCCGCGGAATCGTGTGGAGGCTCACGAGCGAAGGCACGCGCGTGCTCGACGCGCCGCTGTCCCGCCGGGAGCTCGCGCGGCGCCTCGACACGTTCTATCGGCCCTACCACGGAGCGATCGCGGAGCTGATCGTCCGAAAGCGCAAGCGCTTCGGTCACGCGATCGTCATCGCAGCGCACTCGATGCCCAGCGTCGGCCGCGCCGCGAACGGCGACGCGCAGATCCACCGCGCCGACGTGGTCCCGGGCACGCGCGGGCGGACGAGCGCGTCGGCCAGGTTCATCGACGCCGTGGATGCAGAGGCGCGAGCAGCCGGCTTCTCCGTCTCGCACGACAATCCTTACCAGGGCGGCTTCACGACGATGCACTACGGGCGTCCGAAGGAGGCCGCTCACGTCGTCCAGGTCGAGCTCGCGCGGCGCCTCTACATGGACGAGATGACGCTCCAGAAGAACGCCGGCTTCACGCGCGTTCGCTCGTTCTGCACCGAGCTGGTCGCCCGGCTAGGCAAGGTCCGACCCTGAGAGGGGCCGCACACGGCTGAGAGCCGGTCTCGCCGCCTATCGTCAGCGATCTCGTGAAATGGCTGGATTTTGCGAGCGTTCGGGGCCACATTCGCCGCGAACTCGCGCGAAGGAAGAGTCCGCATGTCGTGGAATCGACTCTTCCGGCGGTCCGGCCGGTCAAGCGGCGCTTGACATGTGGTCAGCTTTCCGCCAAGTTTCGCGCCCTTTCCGAGGGCTTTGAGTCATGGCGAAGAGCGATATCACCGGCAAGCGCAAGTTGAAGGCGCAGAATGTCTCGCACTCCAACATCAAGACGAAGCGCTGGCAGAACGTGAACATCCAGACGCGTCGCGTTTGGGTTCCCGAGTTCAACCGCTACGTCACGCTCAATCTGACGACGCGCGACATCCGCACGATCGACAAGATCGGCGTCCTCGCGTACGCGGCACGCCACGGCGTCAAGCTCTGATCGCTTCGAGCTTCTGAGCTCGTAGCGCGCGCGCGCAGCACCGGACGGATCTCCGTCGGTGGCTGCGCGCCTTCGTTTTGTCGGCACGATGCTCCCGATGGGCGAGCGCTTCCTCGGACGCCGGGCGTCCGTCCCCGCCCTCGCGAAGCGTTCTCGAAACCGGATGACCGAGCGCTTCCTCGGAGCCCGGCGTCCCCCGCCCTCGCGAAAGTGTCTCGAGAGCGAATGACCGAGCGCTCCGTCGGAGCCCAGGCGCGCCGTCCGCGGAGCGTCTCGAGAGCGAGAAGGCCGTGATCCGAGCGCGGGAGTCTCGGGCCGTCGGGAACGGCGGCGAGCTGCGAGCGACCACGGCCGTCGTGTGACAAAACCCGACGAGCGCGGCCGCTGGTGCCCCAGCTCGTTGGCGCCGTGGACGTGGGGCAGCGTCCCGTTGCAGCCCAGCGGCGCGCTTAGGACGCCGGCTCAGCCTCGGAGGACCGAGGCGGTACCGTTCGCGTGCGCGAGCGCGACGAGGCGTGACTCGCCGTGCGCTTCGATGCGCTCGTCAGTGATGAGCCCCTCGATGGCCTGCCCGAGGACGGCGTACGCATCCGAAGCACCGAACGCGCACAGCAGGATCTCCGGCGCACCTGGAGCGCCGACGAGCGCGACCGGCGCCGCGGCGGGGCGGATCTCACCAGGACGGATGCGCGTCTGACCGCGCCGCACCGGCTCGGCGAGGAACGGCGCGCGAAGGCCGAGCTCGGGGATCAGGAGCCCGTCCGTTGCCTCCTCCCAGCACGCGACTGCGAAGGTCGCGTTCCGATCGACGGCGGCCACGGCTCGAACGCGGGCCACGTCGACGCCCTGTGCGGGCGGCGCGGGGAGATCCGACTCGATGCGCGTCCAGGGGAACGTGACGAGGACGCGAGGCTCCGCCTCGAGCGCGGCGCTCTTCTTCCGGAGCTCGGCGGCGAGCGAGGTCATCCGCCCCTTCCCGCTCGCAGCCTCGCGTGCGCGCGGAAGGCCGCCCGCGACGAGCGTGGTCCGCCCCGCCTTCTGCACCTCGGGTCGAGGCGACGAGAGGTCGTCGGTCGTGAGGAGACCGCCGCTCGGGCGCCCGGCAGCAGCGAGGAGCTCGACGCCGAGCGCGCCTTCCTCGAGCGCGCGAGGCCCGCGCGAGGCGATGCGCTTGAGGACCTCCGCGCGCGGAGTGCCCTTCGCGAGCGCAACGGCAGGCGAGAGCACCTGGTTGAAGGTCGCCATCCCCATCGTGGCGATCGCGGCGGACATCGTCGCCGGCAGCCACGGGACCCCCACACGGGCGGCGTCCGGGATCTCCTCCGCGCTCATGAAGCCACGCGGGCGCGGTGCGCCGATCCCGGGTTGGCGGACACGCCCGTCGATTGCGAGGAACCCAGCGCCTGCACCGCCGACGAGGATCTGCACCGGTCCGAGCAGGACGCCCGGCGACAGTGCGCACGCAGCGAAGACGCCGGCGACCACCGCGTCCACCGCGTTGCCCTTGCCGAGGACCTCCTCGGCGACAGTCTCGACCTCGGGGGCGGACGCGACGGCCGCCCGTGCCTTCCGCAGAGACATGGCTATTCGTCCTGCTCGTCGTCGTCCTGGAACTCGATCGGCGTGCCGCGCGGACGAACGAGGCGCGTGAGCCCACCCGTCTGGCGCGAGCCGGCCGCGCGAATGAGACGGCGAAGGGTCTTCGCCTCCTTCAGCGCGCCCTGCGTCTCGATGACGACGTACGCATCGCGACGATCGCCGATCGCCACCGCAATCTTCTCGAGCGCCGCGGTGCTGTAGGCGCGCGTTCCGCCGAGCGCCCGGAGGCGAGCGAACGCGACGGGCCCGACCGGGACGATGTCGCGCGAGGGATCGACCGAGAGCACGACGCCCCACTGCTTCGCCTGGACGGCGGCGTCCTCGTGCTCCCAGAGCCCGCTCGGCTCCCAGACGACCGTGGACGCGTCGCGCGGCAGGCGGTCGAGCAGCTTCGCGAAGCGGTCACGCCAGAGCTTGCTCGGCGTGACGTCGGGCGGCGTGGGGACGACGAGGAGGCGCGACTCGAGCGTGTTGACGGCCCCGAGCATCGCCTCGAGCTCGGTCTCGAACGCCTCCGTCGGCTTGAGCTTGCCCACGTTCGGGCCGGCAACGACCGCGAACTCGAACTGCGGGGGCACCGCCTTCCGCCAGCGACGGAGCGTGGCCGCGCTCGGCGCGAGTCGAAGGTTCGGCGCGTCCATCCCACGCACCTCGAGGAGGTCGAAGCGCTTCGCATACGCCGCGAGCTCGCCGCGCAGCTCCTTCGATCCGATGTGCACCCGGGTCGCCATGTGGAGCGCACCTCTACACCACTTCGCGCGCAAGGAGAACGAACCTGACGCATTCCGCAGCTTCGACGCCAAGCGCAGTCGAGCTGGAACCGAGACGCCGGATGTGCTCGCCGGCCTCGCGGCGGGGTGTGCGTCGCGCGGACAGGAGCCTCGCTACTCCGTCATGCACTCGCGGAGCGACGCCTTCGCGCGGTGGAGCAGAACGTCGACGTGACCACGCGTGATGCCGAGGACCGCAGCGACGTCTTCCCCCGCGCGCTCTTCCAGGAGCCGGAGCATCACGACCGACCGCTGGGTCCCGCACAAGCGCTCGACGCATGCACGCAGGCGCACGTGCTCCTCCGCCTGCGCGAGCAGGTCCTCCGCGGACGCCTCGCCGGACGGCGCATCCAGGCTCTCGATCGCATCGTGCGGGACGGCGACGTGATGACGGCGCCGGCGATTCCGCGCGGCGTTCTTCGTGACCGTCGTGAGGTAGGGCGCCCATGCCGCCGCTTCGGCAGGCACCTCCTTGCGCTGCAGGAGCTGCAGGAACGTCGACAGCGCCTCCTGGGCGCACTCGACCGCGTCCTCGGCGGACAGTCCTTCCCGGCGAGCGGCATGAACGAGCATCCCGCGGTGCTGACGGATGAGATCGGTCAAGGCTTCGATGGGATCCACGGTGCCTTTGAGGATAGGTGCTGTCCCGGCCGGTTCTTACAACTTCGTCGATCTTCGTTGCCGCCGTAAGAACCGGCGGCGCGGCCACCTGTCCGGGCATGAGCAAGAACATCCCGATGGTCGACGAACAGAGCTTCGAAGAACAGGTGCTGCGCTCCCCCCTGCCCGTCCTCGTGGACTTCGGCGCCGAATGGTGCGGACCATGCCGTGCCATCGAGCCCATCGTCGAGAAGATCGCGGAGCAGCATGCCGGCAAGGTCCGCGTCGTTCAGATCGACGCGGATGCCTCCGCGGCGATCGCCGCGCGCTACCGGGTCCGAGGGCTCCCGACCGTCATCTCCTTCGTCGGAGGCAACGAGCACAAGCGGCACATCGGCGCGACCTCGATGAGCGTCCTCCTCCGTCTGCTGCCCACCGAGCTGGCCGCTACCGGGTGAATCACACCACCCGCACGGGCGCGTCGCGACGCATCGGCATTCGCGCGCCCGTGCGGGCTCGGTCACGCGGATCCCGAGCTCGGAAGTCGCGATGCGCGCGCCCACCGACGACGACACGGCGTGCCCCACGCGCCTCGACGGATCAGTGACGGCCTCCGGTCCGCGCCGCGAGCTCGTGCACGACCGTCGCGCAGCAGGCGCCGACCACGTAACAGCCGACGTCGTGCCACGCGAACGTCGTCCCGAGCGCGAGGTGCAGTAGGCGCGGGAGCCGTGCCGGGATCCCGGTGAGCTGGAAGGCCTCGACCGCGATGGAGATGGCGAGCGCCGCAGCCCCGAGCGCCCTCGGACCGAGCGTCGGTCGGGCGAGCGCCACCACGAAATAGACCATGACCGCGTAGAGCGCGTCGCCGAGGCTCTTGTCCCAGAGGTGAGCTCCGAGCGGAAACCTGCGTGACGCGAGCCCGAGCGCGATCGTGAGGATGACCCCGAGCGCCGCGTGATGCCTCCTCACGTCTCGACACTACGATGCAACCGAGCTGCGCCCACCCGCAAACGCTTCCGAGCGCGCCCCGATCCTGCATCGCGGAGCGGAGCAGCGCTCGACGCGAGGTCGCCCCCTGCGAAGCGCGACGACCATGACAGCGACGTCCAGCTGGCACACCACGGCACCATGGCCCCGCTCGTAGGTAGCTGGAATGCTTGAACCTGACGGCCGTCGGCGCTGGTCCGACTCCTGCTCCGGCACCTCCCTTCGGAGGAGCCCAGCGGAGATGACGATGAGGCGAGCGATGGGGATGGTGAGCCGCGACGTGCTACGCGGGGCGAGCGCAGGCCTCCTCGTGACGGTGCTGCTCGCGTGCTCGGGCGGGACCTCTCCCGGGTCGACCGGGAATGCGCGGTCGGGTAGCTCGACGGATGCATCGCTCCACGCGTGCTCTCCGCTCGAAGGCGCGACGCAGCCGATCGCCCTCGAGGTGGTCGTCGGCGCCGGAAGGCACGCGGACGGCACGCTCTACGTCCTCGACAAGGCCGGGTCGAACCACCGCGTCTTCGTCTCGGAGGGCGGCGGCCTCCAGCGGAAGAAGGTCGCCGGATCAGGCGAGGGCGAAGGCTCGATCACCGTCGAGGTGCTCGAGACGGTCCCGCCGTTCAGCCTCAAGGTCGAAAGCACGAACGGCGTCCCGAAGCGCATGGGGGTCTTCCGCGGCGAGCTGAACGACAAGACGTTCGAGATCGGTGGTCGGGGAGACGTCCTCGAGCTGGTCGACGCGAGCGCCTACGCGAGCCTTCCGCTCCGCAACATCCCGGGCGCCGCGCACGTCGAATACGACGCCTCCAGGTCGAACGGCGATCGCATCGTCGTCACGCGGCCGGACACCGACTGGACGTACGAGGACGTCCGCGTCTTCTACGGGGCGCGCGCGCGCATGGTCGAGCGACCGGTGGTCGACGTGTCCCGCGGCTCGAGCACGTACATCACGTTCATGGTCGACGGCGTCGAGCACAAGGCCACGTTCCAGTCCTCGATGAGCTCGAGCACGAACGCGACGTTGACCGCGGACGGCGAGAAGGAAGGTCTCCTCGTCAACTACGACGACCGCGGCGTCGGGCTCTCGTACTTCTGCCTCTGATCGTGGCGCGCCGATTCGTGGCTGCGGACGGCAGACGGCAGGCGCCCCGCAGTGAGTCGAGAAACCGAGGGGCTCGGGAATGGCCGACGTCCCTGGGGCGGGGCTTGAACGACACTAGGCGCAACTCGATGAAGCGGCAGTCCGCCTGCTCGAGGCCCGCACTGCAGCCGGCTCCCTGAACGACACGAGCCATTCGCCCCGAACGAGCGAATGACCAGTCTTCGAGCGCGCGCGCGTTCGACCGCCGACGAGCGGGCCACGTGGGCTCCGAGAGCCGTGGCCCGCCGTCGTGGCGTGGAGGATCAGATCCGGAGGATGCCGGGGTTCTTCTCGAGCAGCCGATCGAGCCACGCGTTCGCGACCTTCTCCTGCATGGAGTTGGCGCGGAGGCGATCGTTCAGGTGCTTGAAGTCGACCGCGTCGAGCTCCTGATCCTGGTTGTAGCAGGAGAACACCAAGGTCTCCTTCCCCGTCTTCGGATCGGTGTGCTTCTGGAGGCACTGCGCGCAGACCTCCTTCATCATGCACTGCATCGGCGAGTTGATGCTGCCGATGGCGACGTGGAGCGGGTTGAGCAGCGGCGCGAGCACGCCGTGCCGCGCCTCCCTCACCGCCGCCATCATGCGGTCGGAGCCGATCGCGATGATGCGGTTGACCGACGGCATCTTCACCTTCCGCTCGCCGAGCTCGCCCTTGCCGTAGGCGACCATCGCCTGGACGATGTTCCCGCGGAAGTGCGCGTCCTGCGGGCGACGCGGCGCGATCTCCGCGCCCGTGTCGGTGCACCAGATGACCTGGTCGGTGTACGCCTCGATTTCGTCCTGCTTGAAGAGGTCCTCGCCCTTCTTGTAGCCGGCGAAGTAGAGGACCTCGTTGCCGAGCGCCTTCATCGCGCGGGCGATCGAGAAGAGGACGGCGTTGCCGAGACCGCCGCCGCACAGGAGCGCGGTCTCGTTCTTCTGCACGTGGGTGGGCGTTCCCGTCGGGCCCATCAGGACGATCGGCTCGCCCGGACGGAGCGCGGCGCAGAGACGCGAGGAGCCGCCCATCTCGAGGACGATCGTGCCGAGGAGCCCCTTCTCTTCGTCGATCCACGCGCCCGTGAGGGCGAGACCCTCCATGCCGAGGCGCGTGCCGTCGACGACCGGCGCGAACGACTCGAAGTTCTGGAGGCGGTAGAACTGGCCCGGCTGGAACTTCCGCGCCGCCATCGGGGACTTCACGACGACCTCGACGATCGTCTTCGTGAGGCGGTTCACCTCGACGACGCGCGCAAGGAGCGCGTCGTCGAGCGACTCGAAGAACGACGCGAGCTTCGAGTCACGCATCGGCTGATCGGCGCTCGAGAGCGAGGCGAGCTCGGGGAAGAGCGCGGAGACGTGGTGGAAGCCGTGCTTCGCGCTCGCCATCGCCTTCACGACGCTGCCGGCGTAGTACGGGTGGTTGTCGCCGTAGAACGTCACGGCGCGCCGGCCGTCGCCCGCATAGCTCGTGAAGAAGGCCTCGGGGTTCCGGCCGCTCGACGGGGTGAGCACGACCTTGTCGCCGTCGACCTTCGCCTCGTGCGCCTGGAAGTACTGCTTCTTCGCGTCGAGCGCGAACGAGCCCTCGTACTCCTTCTCGTACATCGTGTTGGGGCTCGTGCCCGCGGCGACACAGACCGTACGCGCCGGGAGCTCGACCTCGTCGCGCTCGCCAGTCATGCGGCGGAACTTCATCGCCTTCACGTGACCGTACTGATCGAGCACCGCCTCGGTCGGCGAGAGGTTCTCGATGTACTTCACGCCCTCCTCGAGGCTCTTCTGGACCTCCTCGTGGTTGAGGCGGTACGCCGGTGACTCGAGCACCGAGCGGCGATAGACGAGCGAGACGCCGCCCCACTTCTCGAGCAGCGGCTGCACGCGCGGGTCGCGTCCTTCCTTCGCGGCGCGATCGCGCTCCTCTTCGAGCTCCTTCGCGTGCTGGAGCTGCACCTGGAGCTCGCCCCACTCCTCGTCGTCGAACATCGCGCGGACGGCGTCGGTGCCCTTCTCCGCGACGAGGTCGTGCACACGCTGCGCGACCTTCTCGATCTGGACGGGGTAATACGCGAGGAGCTCGGTCGCCGTGTCGATCGCGGTGAGACCGCCGCCGATGACGATCGCGGGGAGCTGCACCTGGAGGTTTGCGAGGCTCGACTTTTTGTAGGCGCCCGTGAGCTGAAGGCCCATCAGGAAGTCGGACGCCTTGCGGATCCCCTTCGACAGGTTGTTCTTGATGTCGATGATCGTCGGCCGGCCCGCCCCCGCCGCGAGCGCGACGTGATCGAAGCCGAGCTGCCACGCATCCTCGAGCGTGAGCGTCCCGCCGAAGCGGACGCCGCCGTAGATCTTGAGCAGGCGCTTCCGCGCGAGCGTGATGTAGAGGAGCGTGAGGAAGTTCTTGTCCCAGCGAACGGTGATCCCGTACTCGCTGACGCCGCCGAAGCCGAGCAGCGTGCGCTCGTCGAGCTCTTCGTAGAGCGAGCCGAAGTCGCGGATCGGCGTGGGCGGCGTAGTCGCGTCGCCCGTGAGCTCGATCGGGAGCGGCTCGATCTTGAGCCCGTCGATCGCGGCGACGCCGAAGCCCTCGCGCGTGAGGTGCTGGACGAGCGTGTAACCTGCGGGGCCGAGCCCGACGACCATCACGTTCTTGCCGTTGTAGGGCAGCGAGTAAGGACGGCGGACGTCGAGCGGATTCCAGCGCGTGAGCAGGCCGTAGATCTCGAGGCCCCACGGGAGCGAGAGTACCTCGGTGAGCACGCGCGTCTCGATCTGCGGGATGTTGACCGGCTCCTGCTTCTGGAAGACGCAGGCCTTCATGCAGTCGTTGCAGATGCGATGACCGGTGCCGGGGCACATCGGGTTGTCGACGCACACGATCGCGAGGGCGCCGAGCGCGTCGCCGCCCCGGCGGATCAAGTGCATCTCGCTGATCTTCTCGTCGAGCGGGCAGCCGTCGAGCTGGACCCCAAGGGGGTTCTTCTTGATCTCGTTGGTCTTGTTGTCCCGCAGCCCCTTCGAGCACGAGTCCTTGTCGCGCTCGTGGCAGTAGAGGCAGTAGTCGATCTCCTGCTCTGCCTGCCGCGGGTCGGCGCGGCGATCGGTGAGCGGGAAGCCGTCACGCTCGCGAAGCTCGTTCTCCGGACCGACGAACAGCTCCGGGAGCTTCGGCTCGGGCCGGCGCAGCTCGACGAGGTGCTGGTGCTCGACGTTCTTGGCCACACGGAGCGACGGCCAGTGATACGCGGGGTCGCCGTGGTCCCTGCGCCGCTGCGCGAGCCACGCCTCGATCGCGTCGAGCGCGAACGCGACGACCTTCTGGTTCTCGGCGTCCGTGGCGGCGCTCGCGTCGGCGACGGCGCACGCCTGCTCGCTCACCTTCGAGGCATTCCAGCTCGACGCGAGCGCCTTGCGCACGACGTCGGCACGTGCGCGGAGCTCGTCGGTCCACTGCGCGCCACCGGCCTTCGCCGCCTTGCGCGCGGTCTCGTCGACCTCCACGAGCAAGAGGACGGCCTTCGCGACCGCGAGCTCCTCGTCGGGGTAGCTCTGCGTTCCGCGGAGCACCGCGTCGGGGCGCTGCGGAAACATGGCGGTGATCGCAGCGGTGGCGACGGCGCCCGCCTCCGCGAACGTGCCCTTCCACGCCTTGCCGGCGCAGTCCTTGAGGACACGCTTCTTCGCGAAGTCGCCCTTGAACTTCCAGAGCGGCGTGCGGTCCTTCACCTCATTCGCGAGCTCGGTCATCTCCTTCTCGACGCCGAAGAGGCGGCCGACGAAGGCACTCACGAACGGCGCGGTCGAGAGGATCGCGTTCGACACCTCCTCGGGCTTCATCCCGGCGCCCTGCGCCGCGCGGTATGCCTCGTACGCACGCCACGCGTCGGGCGACTTCTGCGCGAGCTCGGTGCAGAAGTCGTCGTAGAGGTCCTTCAACCGCTCGGGGACGAACAGGTCCGAGTAGCGAAAGCCCTCGATGCCGAGCGGCATGTCGGAGCTCGGAAGCCCCTCGGGCGGCGGGAACGACTTGCGCGAGACGCGGAAGGACGGCGTGGCGGCGGACACGGAGGAGCTCTTCGGTTCTTTCCCGCCCCGCTCGCGAACGAGAGCGCGGGCGAACGCCTGGCGGCGGGTTCTACTGAAGGACGGTGCGGCTCACTTGTCGTCGTCACCGGAGGCGTCGCCTCCGCCGGGCTGGGCAGCGACGAAGGCCGTGTCGGCGAGCTTGCCGTCCTTGAAGCCGAAGTAGACCTCGGCCTGGTCGAACATGAACTTCTGGCCCTCCGGCGAGGTCAGGTCGACCCGGTACGTGTTGATGTACTTCACCGAGTCCTTGATCCACATGTCCCAGGCCTCTTTCGAGACCTCGTCGTAGATGCGCTGGCCGAGCTCGTTCCTGTAGGGGGGCTTGGCGAGACCGGGCAGCTCTTTTCCGAGCTTCCTGCACTTGACGAGACGAGCTTCGTTGGGGGAGGTCATGACGACGCGCCTTTTACCCGCGCGGACGGCTGGGCGCCAGCCCATGCTTGGGCCTCGGCAGCAGTGCGAGAGCCCGGCACAGTCGACGGCCGGTCAGAACGGCAAGCCGAGCTGGTAGGGTCGCGTCGCACGGACGTCGAGGGCGACCGGCGACGACCCCGGGAGCACGTCCACATCGATGCGTTTCGCGCGCGTCGCGACGGTCTCGAGGGCGCGGGCCGGTGTGTTGTTCGATCGCGAGAGGTGCCCGAGCCAAAGACGTGCGACGCGCGATCCGACGAGACGCGCGGCCAGCTCGGCGGTCTGCGCATTCGAGAGGTGCCCCCAGCCGCCTCCGATCCGTCGCTTGACGACATCGGGGTACTCGCTGAACGCGAGCATCTCTTCGCAGTGGTTCGCCTCGACGAGCGCCGCGTCGCACTCGGCGAGGAGCGACACGAGCCCGGGAGTCACACGCCCCACGTCGGTCGCGACGCCGAGCGCGTTCGCGCCGTCGTCGACGCGGATCGCGACCTGCGCCGCGTCGTGCGGCACGTGCACGGTCGTGATCGAGAGAGCGCCGACGCGAAAGACGCGGCCGATGTCGAAGCGGCGAACGTCGACCGCCGCTTCGTCCGTGCCGGAGCGGCGCGATCGCGCGCGGGGTGACGGAGGAGGAGGAGCGTCGCTCGCCGGCTCGTGATCACCGTCCGTATCCCCGTCCCCGTCCCTCGAGCTCGATGGTGCGATGCTGGAGGTCGGCTCGAGCTCGGGCTTGGGAACGACGCGACTCCGTCCGGTGGGCGCGTCGATGCCGGGATGAAGGTAGAGCGGCGCGCCGAACGCGGTCGCCAGCTTGCCGGCATGACCGAAGTGGTCACCGTGATGATGCGTCGCGACGATGCCGTGGAGCTCGCCCGCACGAAGCTCCACACCGAGCTCCGCAAGGCGGGCGATGGCGACCTTCGGTCCGACCCCCGCATCGACGAGCACGCGCGTGCCGCAGGACTCGACGAGCAGAGCATTGCCGCTCGACCCACTCCCGAGCACGAAGACACGCATCCGTCAGTTCCTCATCCCGAAGCCCCGGAGCTCATCGCAAGGTGGCGCTGCGATGGCAAGCGGCGCGCTCGACTTTCGACGCAGACGATTCCGAGGCCGCCTCCCTCCCGGAGCCTTGGATAGCGTGGCGGCCTGTGCTCTTCTCACCGGTCGTTTCCCCACACCGTACGAGCGTGCGCTCGGGATCGAGGACCGAGGATCGACAAGTGAGCACCAAGCCCTGTCCTCAGTGCGGATCGGTAGTTCCGGCGCAAGCGCGGTTCTGCGGGCAGTGTGGACGCACGTTCGATGCGGGGGCCGCGCCCACCCCGGCTCCGCGCACCGTCCCCAGGACCGTCGACGAGGCCACCGCCGACCCGCCCCCGGTAGAGCCCGCGCCGCCGCCGCGACCGCACGCGGGGATCGCCACCATGTTCGGTCATGCCGCCGTCGCGCCGGGCGCTCCACCGGTCGCCGCTCCCGGTCTCGGAATGGATCCGCCCGGAGCAGCGCCGACGCCGCGGCGTCCCGCAGCTCCGACCGCGCTCGGTCCTGCCGTCGCGTCGCCCCCCGCGACCTTCGCGAAGACGACGTTCGACCCGGCTCCCTACGGCGCGGCCCAAGCCGGCCCCGAGAGCACGGCCGTGTCGCAACGTCCGACGGTGGTCGTCCCGCCGCCCGAGGCGGAGACGAAGCCGGTGCTCGCGCAGACGATCGCCGATCCGCAGGTCGCCGAGCGTGCACGCGAGATCCGCGAGCTCGCGCTCGCCGAGGCTGCGAAGCCGAACCCGGAGACGCCCGGCCCGACGGCGAAGGATGCGGCGCCACGTCCCGCTCCGGCCTTCGGCAAGACGATGGTCCTCGGCGGCGAGGCACCAGCCGCCGTACCCGCGCCCGCGCCCGCACCGGCGATCGACACGAGCCCGCTCTCGAAGAGCGTGCTCGCGCCGACCGGGGCGCTGCCGGCTTCCGCCGGCTCCGTGCAGTCTGCACCCGTTGGCTCGCCTGCCCTGCAGGTCGCGCCCGTGCCCGTGCCCGCGCCCGCGACGGCAGCACAGGCGCTCGGCGCTCCGGGGAGCGACAAGCAGACGATGTTCGGCATGCCGGCCGTCGGCCTTCCGGCCCCGGCCCCGCAGCCGCCGCCCGCCGCGGCGATCCCACCCGCGTTCAAGACGATGCTCGGCGTCGCGCTGCCCGGCATCGCGCCGACCCACGAGAAGCCCCCCGCGCAGCCGGCTCCGGCGCAGCGCGCGGGGACCCTCCTCGGGGTCGCCGCGCCCGGCATCGCGCCGAGCGCGGCGCATGTGCCGCCAGCGTATGCAGCGCCTCGGTTCGAGCCGCCGGCGGCGCCTGCTCCACCGGTCGTCCCCGCACCGCCACCGCTCGTGGTCGAGCCGCTGCCGGAGGCGCCGCGTGTCCCGAAGAAGAAGGGCATCCCGGCCGTCGCCGTCGTGGGCATCGTGTTCGCGCTGGTCGCGATCATCGGGACGGTCGCCGCGCTCGTCATTCTCCGTGCGGGAGCTCCGCTCAGCGCCCAGCCGCAGCTCGACGAGACGGGCAAGGAGTCACTCCGGATCCGCTGCGAATCGTGCCCCGACGGCACGGTCATCTCCCTCGGCGCTTCGTCGTCGAAGGTCGAAGGTGCCGCGACGCTCCTGCCGCTGCCGGCGCCGCTGAGCATCGGCGATAACGACCTCGAGATGACGATCGATCGGCCCCCGCCGGGGCGCGACGAGACCGTGAAGGTCCACGTACCGGTCGCCTACCGGGTGAAGGCCGACCTCTCCTCGCTCACGGTCGCGCCCGCGGCGATCACGGTTCGCGTGGAAGCGCTCGCCGGGACGGAGGTGACGGTCGACGGAAAGCCGGTCGTGCTCGATGCCTCGGGCAAGGGCTGGCACGCGATCGACGTGTCGAGCGAGGTCGAAGGACCGAGCGACGATCAGAAGACGATCGACAAGCAGATTCCCTTCACGATCAAGGCCAAGGGAGCGGCCGCCCCCGAGAACGGTCAGCTCGTCGTTCGTACGGGCGTGGCCCCACTGCACCTCGACGCCCCCGGTCGCGAGCTCTACACCGATCGTCCGACCGGCAACATCGCCGGACAGGTCAAGCCGGGCGGGACCGTGCTGGTCGACGGGCAGAACGTCGCCGTCGATGCGCAAGGCCGGTTCGGCGTGCGCGTCGAGCTGCCTGCCGACGGCGAAAAGACGCTCACGCTCGTCGCGAACGCGCCGCCGCTGGCGCCGCGCACGGTCCGCTCCAAGCTCGTGCGTGTCGCGTCCCTCGACGCAGCAGCCAAGACCATCGATGCGAAGTCACCGCTGACCTTCGATGCCTACGGCTCCGATCCGGGCTCGAAGGTCGGACAGCTCGCGATGGTCGACGGTGAGGTCCAGGACGTCCGCGTCGGTCAGGGCCACACGGTCATGGCCGTCGAGGACAAGAAGAGCTGCACCGCGAAGAAGGGCGCGTGCGTCGTCCGCGTCGTCCACGGCGAGGAGATCAAGGTGGCGCGCGGCGACAGCGTGCGCGCCTACGGGCGGATCCAGGGGACCGCGACGCTGAACGGCCAGATGATCCCGGATCTCGAGGGCGCGCTCGTCCTCACCAAGGCGGCCAAGAAATGAAGCGGGCCGCGATCGCGCTCGTCACGCTCGGCGTCGCGATCGGCGGTGCGCTCACTGCGCCCCTACACGACGCGGAGGCGCAGCGAATCGATCCGCGCAGGCCTCGGGTCCTCGTCGTCGGCGCTCCGCCCGGGGCGTCCCCGATGCAACGGATCGACGCGAGGCGGACCGGTCTCTCGAAGACCACGCTGCCATCCGGCACGCTGCGCGTCGCCTGGCAGAAGACGACCGGGCTCACGATCGATCAGCCCGCGCTGAGCGGCGCCGACGGGACGCTCGCCGTCGTCTCGGTGCGAGGCGACGTCTCGTTCCTCGACGACGAGGGCGAGGAACGCGCGACCGTGAAGGTCGGCGTCGCGCAGGTGGGCCCCGCCGCGATGACCTCCGACGGCACCGTCGTCTACATGACGAGCGGCGGTGACGTCATCGGCGTGCGCCGGTCGAGCGCGCAGCCGCGCTTTCTGACGCGCATCGGCGGTGAGCGGAACGTCCGCGCCGCCCCGCTCGCGCTCGACGACGGCGGCGTCGTCGTCGCCACGACGACCGACCTCGTCGTGCTCGACAGCGAGGGCAACGTGCGCGCCCGCGTGTCACTGCCCGAGATGCCCGCCGCGCCGCTGATCGCCGCGGGGGACAAGGTCCTCGCGGTCACGACGAGCGGCGCGGTGCTCGGATGGACGCCCGGACGCGAGCCCGTGAGGCTCGGCTCGTTCGGCGCTCCGATCGACGGCGGCGCTGCGCTGGCCGACGGCGGGACGCTCCTCGCGGTGATCGAAGGCAACCACCTCGCGGAGGTCGACATCACGCGGGGCGGACGTTCCACCCGCTCGATCGCGACGCAGGGCCTCTACCTCGGGCCGCCCGCGATCCGGAGCGGGCGCGCGACCGCTCAAGCGCGCGCCTCGGTCGCGACCCTGCTCGCGCTCACGCCGAGCCGCGGCTTCGTCGTGACGCTCGATCCGGGCGGCCAGGAGCTCTTCCGCGCGCCGATCGCAGCATTCACCCCGGCAGCGCTCCCTGACGGTGGAGCGCCCCCGCTCGTCGCGCCGCCGCACACCGGCCCGATCGTCGATGCGAGAGGAGCGATCGCGTTCGCGGCAACGGACGGGCGCGTCGGCGTCGTCGGCCCCGAAGGTGCCGTCGACACGATTGGCGAGGTCCTCTGCGCGAAGGGAGCGCGATCCGGTGTCGTGGGCCTCACGCCGTTCGGCAACGGCGCGTTCGCCGTCACGTGCGACGGCGGAGTCGTCGCGCGGATCACGGGCGCGAGCGTCGAGCGTTCGCGGCCGGCGCCCCAGCCCCCCGGCTCGGCGGACCCGAGCCGGCTCCGCCCGGCCCCACGCGACTCCGTCGGCGATTGAGTCGTCGGCCCGGCCCACGTTGATTCGACGGCGGATAAGCCCAGCCGCACGAGCTCGCTGGGGTTCGAGGGTTCGTTCCTCCGCCGGGCGTTTGGGGCCGAGTGCGGGACGCGAGGCCTCGCTGCGGGTCGTCGGGGCGCGAGTTGCGGTCGAGGCATCCTGGCGAGCGGACCGAAGATTGCCTATAGTCCACGCATGATCAGCATCACGGACCGCGCCGCAGCAAAAGTGAAGGAGATCGCCGAGGCCGAGGACCTGACGAGCCAGGGGCTCCGCCTTCGCGTCGTCGGCGGCGGCTGCGCCGGCTTCACGTACGACCTTTACTTCGAGGATCAGACCACGGACATGGACGAGCACTTCGAGTCCAAGGGCGTGAAGCTCTACGTCGATCCGCTCAGCTTCCAGTACCTGTCGGACACCGAGATCGACTACGTCGAAGGCGTTCACGGCTCGGGCTTCAAGTTCAACAACCCGAACGTGACCGGCAGCTGCGGCTGCGGCTCGTCGGTGAAGTTCTGATGCAGGGAGGAGGCTGGGGGCCGCCGAATCAGGGCGGCCCGCCGCCGGGTGGCTACGGTCAGCCCCCTCAGCCGAGCCACGGCCAGCCCGAAGGCTATGGCCAGCCGCAAGGCTATGGCCAGCCGCAAGGCTACGGCCAGCCGCAAGGCTACGGCCAGCCGCAAGGCTACGGCCAGCCTCCTCACGCGCCGGGTTTCGGGCCGCAAGCGCAGGGCAACATGCCTCCGCCGGGCGGCTATGGGCAGCCGGGGTACGCTGGGCAGCAGGCGTTCGGCCCCGCGTATGGCCACGGCGTCCCCGTGCCCGGGCCATACGGCTTCACGACGTGCCCGCAGTGCAACAGCCCTCACGTCTCGCGCCCGACGTTCACGTGGTGGGGCGGCCTCATCGGACCGAAGCTGCTCAATCACACGGTCTGCAACAGCTGCAACTTCGGTTTCAACAGCAAGACCGGCAAGAGCAACTCGACGGCGATCGGCCTCTACCTCGGCGTCGGCTTCGGGGTCACGGTCCTCTTGATCATCGTCCGCGTCCTGATCTGACGAGGTTTCACACGCCCATGCGCGCGAGCACGTGGATGCTTCTGGCGGGGATCGGATCGGCGTTCGCGCTCGGGCTCGGCTGCGACAAGTCGAAGCCCCCGGAGCCCGCGCCCCCTTCCCGCGAAACGACGAGCGAGACGGCCACCCCCGCGCGCTCTGCGGGATCGCTGGCCGTCTCGAAGCCTGCCCCCGAGCGCGTCGTCGCGATCGGCGATCTCCATGGCGATCTCGACGCCACCCGACGAGCGTTCCGGCTCGCGGGGGCGATCGACGAGAAGGACGCATGGATCGGCGGCAAGCTCGTCGTCGTCCAGACGGGCGATCTGATCGACCGCGGGGACGACGATCGGAAGGTCCTCGACCTCGTGGAGCGCCTGAAGGGCGAGGCCGAGAAGGCCGGCGGCGAGGTCGTAGCGCTCGTGGGCAACCACGAGATCATGAACAACGAGCTCGACTTCCGCTATGTCACGCGTGGCGCGTTCTCCGAGTTCGCCGACGTCAGCCCGAAAGACGACGGCATCGCCTACGCCGCGGCGAAGCTCGGGGCGCCCGAGCGCGGGCGCGCCGCTGCGTTCCTTCCCGGCGGGCCCTACGCGCAGATGCTCGCGCGACGTCCTGTCGTCGCACGGGTCGGCGATTCGATCTTCGTTCACGGCGGAGTGCTACCGAAGCACGTGAAGACCGGCCTCGACGGGATCAACGAGGACGCGCGCAAATGGCTTCTCGGTGAGAAGCGGACTCCACCGAAGGAGCTCACGTCCGAGGATGGCCCGCTCTGGACGCGGATGTACTCGGCCGCCCCGGGCGCGAGCGAGTGTGCGGTCCTCGACGAGACCCTGAAGGCGCTCAATGCGAAGCGCATGGTGATGGGGCACACGCCGCAGAAGCCCGACATCAACCCGGCCTGCAACGAGAAGGCATGGCGCATCGACGTCGGGATGTCGAAGTTCTACGGCGGCCAGATCCAGGTGCTCGAGCTCCGCGGCGACACCGTGAAGGTCCTCAAGGAAGGGGCGCCGGCGAAGTAGGCCGGCGCCGCGCGACGATCGGCCATCGATCGGTCAGTCCGAGAGCTTGATCCACGTCGTGTAAAAGGTGCTGAACGACGTCTGGAGCCCCGTGAGCTTCGTGCCCTCGATCTTGAAGCAGTCGTTGTCGTAGCCGGTGTCGTCACACGCGCGCCACTCCGCGACGTCGAGAGTGAGCGTGAGCGGGCACGGTGTGTATCGGTCGGGCGCCGCCGACTTGCTCTCGAGGACGGTGATCGTCGTGTCGTCGGCGCGCACCTGCGCCGTGACGTGAGTGATCCGGCCGTCGCTCGAGCACCGCTTCGCGACCGTCACGCTGTTCTTCGCGATCGCGAGTCGAGTCTGCGTTCCGGATCCGTCGCTCGCCCACACCCCCGTGAGCTTGCCTGCCGTCACCGTGTCGTCCGCGGGCGGCGCGAAGAGCGCCTCGATCTCCGCAGGCACCCCGCTGCTCGTGCCGTTGCCTTCGCCGGCTGGCGTCGAGGGCTCGCTGGGAGCACCGTCGTCCCCTTCTCCGATGACCTGGGAGCTGCACCCGGGAGCGAGGAGCGCGAGACCGAGAACGGCGACGAGCGCCAGATTCCACTTCGATGACGACGACGACGCGAGAGTGTTCACGATGCGCTTCCGAGCAACTCGAATGCCAGCCAGTTCCATCGGCCGAATCCTGGATCAAGACCCGGCGTGGCGCCAGTCTGGCGCAAGCCGCGACCGGGCGATGACGCTTCGCGCGCCAGGCCCGGCGGCCCTGCGCTCGTCGTCGGCGTAGCCCGAGACGGGACGGGCTGCACCGCCCGCCCTCACGATCATCGTGGGGGCCGGATGCAGCCATCGCCATCCGAGGCGGTCAGTCGACCCAGGCCGAAGCAACGCGGGTGCCACGTCGCGCTGACCGAGGGCGCGCGGCAGGCCCCCTCACTGCGGTCAGGCCGCGTTGCCCTTCGCCTTCTCGGGCTCGTAGTTCAGGTTCGGTCCGAGCCAGCGCTCGACCTCCTCGATCGGCGTGCCCTTGCGCGCGTGATAGTCGGCGACCTGATCGCGCTCGATCTTCCCGAGGCTGAAGTACCGTGACTCCGGGTGCGCGAAGTAGAGGCCGCTCACGCTCGCGCCCGGCCACATCGCGAACGACTCGGTGAGCTTCATCCCGGTGTTCTTCTCCACGTCGAGGAGGCGCCAGAGCGTGCCCTTCTCCGTGTGATCCGGACAGGCCGGGTAGCCGGCCGCCGGGCGGATGCCACGGTACTTCTCCTCGACGAGGTCCTGCTTCGTCAGGCCCTCTCCCTTGCCGAAGCCCCACTCTCCGCGAACGCGCTCGTGGAGGTACTCGGCGAAGGCTTCGGCGAGCCGATCGGCGAGGGCCTCGGCCATGATCGCGCTGTAGTCGTCGTGTGCGCGCCGGAACTTCTCGCAGAGCTCTCCGAGCCCGAGCCCGGTCGTCACGGCGAACGCTCCGATGTGGTCCGTGAGCCCGGTCTCCTTGGGCGCGATGAAGTCGGCGAGCGACTGGTTCGGCCCGCCCTTGTCCTTCTCCGTCTGCTGGCGGAGGAAGTGAAAGCGCGCCAGCGTCTGGGTGCGGGTGTCGTCGGAATACAGGTCGACGTCGTCGCCGATGGCGTTCGCCGGGAACAGACCGTAGACGCCCCGAGCCTTGATGAGGTTCTGGGCGACGATCGTATCCAGCAGCTCGTTGCCCTCGGCGAAGAGCTTCATCGCCTGCTCGCCGAACTTCTCGTGCTGGAGGATCCGCGGGAAGACGCCCTTGAGCTCCCACGTGTGGAAGAACGGCGTCCAGTCGATGTACTCGCGGAGCGTGGCGAGCGGGAAGTCATCCAGCACGACGACTCCCGTGCGCTCCGGCCGCGTGATGTCCTCTGCGCACCAGGCGATCGGCGTGCGATTCGCCCGTGCCGCGGCGAGGGTCACCGTCTTGTGCTTCGGCGTCGAGTGGATCCGCCGGAGCTTTTCGTAATCGGCGCGGTGCTCGGCGACGAAGCTCGCCCGGCTCTCCTCGCTGAGCAGGCTCGTGGTCACCGGGACCGCGCGGCTGGCGTCGAGGACGTGGACGACCGGCTCGCTGTAGTGCGGCGCGATCTTGATCGCAGTGTGGGCGCGTGACGTCGTCGCGCCGCCGATGAGCAGCGGGAGCTTGAAGCCCTGACGCTCCATCTCGCGGGCGACGTGCGTCATCTCGTCGAGCGAGGGCGTGATCAGGCCCGAGAGCCCGATGAGGTCCGCCTTCTCCTCCTTCGCCTTCTCGAGGATCTTGTCGCACGGGACCATGACGCCCATGTCAATGACCTCGTAGTTGTTGCAGGCGAGCACGACGCCGACGATGTTCTTGCCGATGTCGTGGACGTCACCCTTCACCGTGGCGAGGACGATCTTGCCCTGGGTCTTCACGGCCTGGCCGGCCGCGGCCATCTCGGCCTTCTCCGCTTCCATGAAGGGCGTGAGCCAGGCGACGGCCTTCTTCATCACGCGGGCCGACTTCACGACCTGAGGGAGGAACATCTTCCCTGCCCCGAAGAGGTCACCGACGACGCTCATGCCGTCCATCAGCGGGCCCTCGATGACCGCGAGCGGGCGACCGAGCTTCAGGCGGGCCTCCTCGGTGTCCGCCTCGATGTGCGCGTCGATCCCCTTCACGAGCGCGTGCGAGAGCCGCTCCTCGACGGTGCCCTTGCGCCACTCCTCTTCCTTCTTCTCCGCGGCGCCCGCGCCGGCGCCCTGCGCCTTGAGCTTCTCGCCGAAGTCGACGAGCCGCTCGGTCGCGTCCGGACGGCGGTTGAGGAGCACGTCCTCGACGAGCGTTTTCAGCTCAGGCTCGATCTCCTCGTACACCTCGAGCATGCCGGCGTTGACGATGCCCATGTCGAGCCCGGCGGCGATGGCGTGGAAGAGGAAGGCCGAGTGCATCGCCTCGCGCACGACGTTGTTGCCGCGGAAGCTGAACGACACGTTCGAGACACCGCCGCTCACCTTCGCGTGCGGGAGGTTCTTCTTGATCCAGCGGGTCGCCTCGATGAAGTCGACCGCGTAGTTGTCGTGCTCCGCGATGCCGGTCGCGACGGTGAGGATGTTCGGGTCGAAGATGATGTCCTCGGGCGGGAAGCCGAGCTCGGTGAGGATCCCGTAGGCGCGCTTGCAGATGCGGATCTTGTCCTCGAACGTCGCCGCCTGGCCCTGCTCGTCGAACGCCATCACGACGACCGCCGCGCCGTAGCGGAGCACGGTGCGGGCGTGCTCGCGGAATTTCTCCTCGCCTTCCTTCAGCGAGATCGAGTTCACGATCCCCTTGCCCTGGAGGCACTTCAGGCCCGCCTCGATGACCTCCCACTTGGAGGAGTCGATCATGAACGGGACCTTCGCGACCTCGGGCTCGCTCGCGAGGAGCGAGAGGAAGCGCGTCATCGCCTGGACGCCGTCGATCATCCCCTCGTCCATGCAGATGTCGATGACGTTCGCGCCGTTTTCGACCTGCTGCCGGGCGACGCTGACGGCCTCCTCGTACTTGCCTTCCTTGATCAGCTTCGCGAACTTCGGCGAGCCGGCGACGTTGGTGCGCTCGCCGATCATCATGAAGACGCCCGGCTGCTGGGTGAACGGCAGCGAGCCGGAGAGGCGGAGCGGACGGGCAGAAGGCGCCGCCGCCGCGTTCTCGATGCGCTGCGGAAGCGCGCGCGGCGCCCGTCCCTCGAGCGCCTTCGCGATCGCCGCGATGTGCTCGGGGGTGTTGCCGCAGCAGCCGCCGGCGATGTTGACGAGCCCGCCGTCCGCGAACTCGCCGAGGAAGCGCCCCATGTCCGGGGGCTCGAGATCGAAGCCCGTCGCCGCGAGCGGGTTGGGCAGTCCCGCATTCGGGTAGCAGGAGATCGCCGCGCCGGCCTTCTCCGAGAGCTCCGAGAGGAACGGGTACATGAGGTCCGGGCCGAGCGAGCAGTTGAGCCCGATCGACAGCGGCTTCACGTGCTTCACCGCGTTCCAGAGCGCCTCGACGGTCTGCGCGGAGATCATCGTCTCTCCGCCGCGCCCCACGGCCGCCGAGATCATGATGGGCAGCCGCTTCTTGTCCTTCTCGAAGACCTCCTCGATCGCGACGAGCGCCGCCTTGGCGTTGAGGGAGTCGAAGATCGTCTCGACGAGCAGGACGTCCGAGCCGCCGGCGATGAGGGCGCGGATCTGGTGGACGTAGGCGGCCTTGACCTGATCGAAGATGACCACGCGGAAGCCGGCGTCGTCGGCGTCGGGCGAGTTGGAGAGCGACACCGTGAGCGGTCCGATCGCGCCGGCGACGAAGCGCTGTCGCCCGGTGTCGTTCGCCACGCGGTCGGCCGTCTCGCGGCACTGCCGCGCGGACTGCACGTTGATCTCCCACGCGAGGTCGTTGAGGAAATGGTCCTCGATGATCTTCTGGTAGAAGGCCGCGTCCTTCCTGCCGCCGTGCTCGCGCGGATCGTCGACGAAGAACTCGCTCTGGGTGATGCTCGTCGCGCCGAACGTGTTCGTCTCGATGATGTCCGCACCGGCCTCGAGAAAGCGCCGGTGGATGTCCATGATCATCTTCGGCTGCGTGAGCGAGAAGAGGTCTCCGTTGTTGAGGAGGTCCTTCTTCGAGTCACGGAAGCGCTCGCCGCGGATGTCCTCCTCCTTCATCCCGTAGGTGCGGATCGTCGTGCCCATCGCGCCGTCGATGATGACGATGCGTTCGGAGAGCAGCTTCTGGAGCGGGTGAAGTTCGTCGGCCATGAGCGTTCAACCTGACTTGGCGTTCTTGGAGGGTTTGGACTTGTGCGCGACGGCCAGCACCACCTCGAAGTGGGGCTTCTTGGCCTCGCGACAGGCGACTTCGCAGAAGGAGACGGCGAGCCCAGCGCGCGCGAAGAGCCCGCGGAGGGTGCGCGGCGAGAAGCCAGGGTGGCGCTCGCCGTAGGGCGCGGTGATCTCGAGCTGCTCGTGGTGATCGAGCGAGAGGAGCACGAGCCTCCCGCCGGGGCGGAGCACGCGTGCGCACTCCTCGAGCGCGCGCTGCGGATGTTCGGCATACGTCAGCGTGTGGAAGACCACGACGGAGTCGAACGATCCGGCGCGGAACGGCAGATCGTGGACGTCGGCGACGCGTGCCGTCACGTTCTCGTGCCGGGAGAGCCTCTGCTTGGCCGCGTCGATCATGCGCGCGCTCGCGTCGACGCAGGTGAGCGAGCGGCAATACGGCGCGAGGTAGCCCGCGGCGGCGCCGTCGCCGGAGCCGACGTCGAGCACGTCGCCGAGATCGAGGAGCGCGGCGAGCCCGACCGCAAGCGACTGCCAGGTGCGGCCCGGTGAGTAGTGCCGCTCCATCTCGCCCGCGAACGACTCCGGCAAGCGGCCGCGCTGCTCGGCCTGCAGCTCCTCGAGCCTGCGGCGGTCGCCCTCCAGCGTCGGATCGGACGAGCCCATCGCTTCGTCGAGGACGAGCCGTGCCGTGCCCGGCAGCTTGTCGAGCGCGAGGGCGTAATACGCGTGCTGCCCGTCGCGTCGGTCACGCACGAAGCCCGCCTCGCGGAGCCGGGCGAGGTGCGTGGACACGCGCGACTGCGAGATGCCGGTGACGCGGACGAGGTCAGTGACGCTGAGCTCGCGCTCACGGAGCAACGCGCAGAGCCGCATGCGACTCTCGTCGCCGAGCAGGTTGAGCGTACCGACGTAGTGCGCCAGGTCCATGTATCTGCCTATGCGGATGAGCGGATGGCATCCTGGTCGGCCACTGCCCTGCTGTCAAGGTCGACACCTCGGACGCGCCGGATGCCGCCCGGTGCCGCTCGAGCGCGACCTCGAGGCGACCTCAGGCCTGCAGGACAAAAGCACGAAGCCCCCACTTTCGCGGGGGCTCCGAGGTCGACGTCGTCCGTAAGCCGAGTTCTGTTCCGCGCCGAGGTCACCCGCGACGCGGCGGCGTATCATTCCTCTAGGACGACCGTTACCGGTCGCCTCGAGCAGCCTACCCGCGGGCTCGGACGAGCCGTCCGTCACCGCCTTCTCGGATCTTGCGACCTTCGAAGGCGGCACGCCCGCCTATGTGGCCTTGCTCCCGATGGGGTCTGCCTCGCCGTCACCGTTACCGGAGACGCGGTGGGCTCTTACCCCGCCGTTTCACCCTTACCTGGCGGGCATCGCGAGCGAAGCCAGCCAGGCGGTCTTTTCTCTGTTGCACTTTCCTTGGCGTTTCCGCCACCGGGCGTTACCCGGCATCGCGCTCTGCGGAGCTCGGACTTTCCTCCCGTCACGGTGCCGCTCCCTTGCGAGAGTGACCCACGACCGGCGATCGCCTGTACGGCGTCGACAGGCGAAGCATGGGCCCGACGCGCCTTCGGTGCAAGAGCCACGACCATCACGCGGTGATCACGCCGCCGAGCGGAGCGTTCACCGTACGTCAGGGCTCGTCACGTTTGCCGCGTCGGGCGCTCGTTGCGAGGACGGACGAACGCGAGGGCCGCCACGAAGGGCACGACGACGAGCCCGTAGCGACCGGCGCCGAAGAACACGGCGTGGGTCAGCGCCGTCGTGAGGATGACCGCAGCCGTGAGCGGGACGACGAGCGGCGCGCGCTCGAGGGCGCGCCAGCCGAGCGCGAGGATCGCCGCGGCGAGGGCGAGATACCCGACCGTTCCCGGAACGAGGACGCACGCGATGAGCCCGACGGCAGCGAGGCCCTTGCGGACCCACGGCGACGTCCAACACGACATGCGCGCTCGCTGCCCGGGAACGCCGCCGTCCGCGACGCGCATGCGGAAGAGCGTGACGAGCGCTGCTGCGAGGAGGAGCCGCGCCGCGAGCGTCTCGATCGCTCCGAGCGCGACCTTGGCGCCGTACGGGAAGCGCTCGGCGTTTGCAGTATGCAGGTACCACGGCGCAGCGCCGAAGTAGTCGAAGGTGACGCGCAGCTTCGCCGGAGCGCGCGCGAGCCAGGCCCCGGGGTGCCGGAGGATCTCCTTCTTCGCCTCGCGGCCGAAGCACTCGTCCTTGGCGGCCTCCTGGAAGACGTTCTTGCAGGCCTCCGGCACGGCGAGCTCGTGCCACCCGCCGGTGTCGGTCTGCGTGCCGATCGCCAGATTCCATCCGCCGTTGACGCTGACGAGCGCGCAGCGCTCCATCCGCGAGCAGTTGCGTGCGGTCCACGGAGCACAGACCGCCAGGGTCGTGAGCGAGACGACGGCCGCGCCGAGAACACCGCGCCGAAGCCGCTTCCCCCCAGTCGCGTCCGAACGCTCCGCGACGCCCAGCGCCGAGCGGCGTTCGCGCGCCGTCGCGAGCCATCCGAGCACCGGCGCCAGGACGAGCGACTGCGGGCGCACGAGCGTAGCGACGCCCATCACGAGCCCCGTGAGCGCGAGCCATCGAAGCGGCTTGTCGGCGTCACGCGCGTGGGCAGCGAGGGCCGCGGCGACGACGAGGAGCGACGTCGTCACGCCCTCCGTCATCAGCGCCGCCGTGTACGGGACGAGCGCAGGATGAAGCGCGACCGCGAGGCCGGCCGCCAGCGCGAGCCGCGGGGACGACGCCTTCGCGACGAGCGACCACGCCGCGACGCCCGCCGCGGCGCCGAAGAGCGCGTTGAGGACCATGGCGACGACGGGCGTCGCCCCGAAGACGGCGTACCCGAGCGCGACCATCGCGGGGTACCCCACCGGGTAGTGCGCCGCGTACGTGACCGCGCCGTCCGGCCAGAGCCACGTGTACCCTCGCCCCTCGGCGAGGCGGGCAGCGAGCGTGTCGTAATAGGTGCCGTCAGCCGCCGCCGGGATCGTGCCTGCCGCCCAGGCGACGACCGCGAGCCGGACCGCGAGGCCGACGGCGGCGACGACGAGCCCGCCGCGGCGCCCGGTGGTCACAGCCAGAGGCCCAGCTGCTCGAGCGCGACGATGACCTCACACGCAGGAAGGCCGACGACGTTCGAGTACGAGCCCTCGATCCGCGAGACGAGCCCTGCGCCGCGCCCCTGGATGGCGTAGGCGCCGGCCTTGTCGGTCCCCTCGCCGCTCGCGACGTATGCCCGCACGCGCTCGGCGGTCAGTGGACGGAACGTGACGCGGGTCTTCACGGTTTCTTCGTGGACCGAGCGCGCCGGCGCCTCGGGGGCCCCGATCGCGAACCGGGTCCACACTTCGTGGGTGCGCCCGGCGAGACGCGCGATCATCCGCTCCGCGTCCTCGGGGCTCGACGGCTTGCCGAGGATCGCCCCGTCGTCGATCACCGACGTGTCCGCGACGAGCACCGCTCCGGCTGCCGCGGCGATGTTGATGCCCTGGAGGGTATCGCCCCTAAGGAGGGGGCCCCCGACGAACGTCTTCGTGCTCGCCGCCTCGAGCTTCGCCCCGACGATCCGGACGAGGTAGGCCTCGGCCGCCTCTCCAGGAAGAGTCGACTCGTCGACGTCGACCGACGTGACGAGCGTCGGGATGCCCAGATTCGCGAGGATCTCGCGGCGGCGCGGCGATCCGCTCGCGAGGAGCAGCGGCTCGACATTGGAGAGCGGGCCGCGCGGAGGCGGGGATTGGCGGGGCATGCGGGCGACGTTCTTTTCCCAATGAAGCCGCCAAGTCAACTCTGGTATGGTGCGCGGGCTCATGCGACGGGTGCTCGCCCGCAGGGCTTTGGCCTGTATCTCTCTCTTCTCCTTGCTCTGGCTGGGGGAGAATGATGCACACGCGCAGCAGTGCTCGAACCCGCTGGTGAGCACATGCATCAACAGCGATACGTTCTGGCCGCACGCCGGTCCGCAGCGCTTCGCCGCGGTCGGAAGTGCCGAGACGGTCGCCGAGCGTCAGGTCGCGTTTGGTCTCGTCACGAGCTACCAGTCGCGGCCGATCATCATCAAGGGCCCGTCGCCAGGCGGTGCCGGCAGCGAGCAGTTCGCGATCGACGACCAGGTCAACGCGAACTTCCTCTTCGCGTACGGCGTCACCGATCGGCTGCAGCTCGACGTCGGCATGCCGATCACGCTCGTCCAGACCGGCGCCGGCACGAGCCCGCTCACCGGCGGACGCGCCATCCGCGACACAGCCGTGCGCGACATGCGCTTCGGCTTCGCCTACGCCCTCGTCCCGCGAGAGCGCATCGATCTCCAGAAGGCCGCCGACGAGGGCGGGCCCGGAAAGGGCTTCGCGCTCGCCACACGGCTGACCTTCTCGGCGCCGATCGGCGACAACACGGATTTCGCCGGCGAGCGCACGATGGTGTTCTCACCGAGCATCGCGGCCGACTACCGCGTGGGGCGCATGTTCTTCGGCGCCGACCTCGGCGCGCGCATACGCCCTGTGACGGAGTTCGCGGGCGCACGCGTCGGGAGTCAGCTCACGACCGCGCTCGGCGCGGGCTACGACATCCTCCCGCGCGACGTGCTCTCCGTGCTCCTCGAGGGGCGCGCCTACGTGAACTTCCCCGAGCAGCACACGAGCCAGCAGTCGGCGTTCGAGATCACGAGCCGTCCGAACGGAGAGACCATCGTCCCCGCGGAGTGGCTGCTCGGGCTCCGATCCGCGCCGATGCTCGGCGGCGATGTCTCGTTCTTCGGCGGCGGCGGCGGCCCCATCCCGATCACGTCGGGCCCCGTGACCGTACCGCGCTTCCGCTTCGTCCTCGGCATCACGTATGCGCCGATGAACCGCGACAGCGACGGTGACGGCGTCCCCGATCGGATCGATCGATGCCCAACCCAGGCCGGCGAACGCGGCGGCGAACGTCCTGGATGCCCAAGAGAAGAGCCGCCGCCGCCCATACCCGACGGCAACAAGGTGGAGACCCTGAAATGACGGTAACGACGACCTCGAACGCGCGCCACGTGCTCTTCCGGCTCTCGGAGCCTGCACGCCTCCCCGACACCCTGCTCGGGACCCTGCGCGACGAGGTCGTCCTCGCCGGATGGATGCGCGCCAGCGGCGTGCTCCACGACGTGCAGCTTCGGTCCCCCAGCGGCACGTCGGTACGCGGCCTCGCCGGGAGCGTCCAGGTCGTCGCCCTCGAGGGCAGCATCGCTCTCTCGGAGGGAGACGTCACGTGCGGTCTGCGCGCTGTCCTCGCTCGCGAGACGGACACCGGCCTCGAGACGATCGCCGGCGAGATCGTCGACGCCCGCGTCGGTGCGCTCGAGGTGATGGTGACCGCGTTCGACGAGGTCACCGCGACGCGCCGGGCCGGCGTGTGGGACCTCACGCCGCCCGCACAGGGCGGCGCTCCTGCAGCGGCCGCAGCCCCTGCAGCCGTGCCCGTGGCTGTGCCCGTGCCCGCGGCTGTGCCCGTCCCCGAAGCGCCCGCCGCCCCGCCGCCCGCGCCGATTCAAGCGGCCCCCGCACTTGCCCCGAGCGAGCCCAAGCCGGCCGCGCCGAAGCCGTCGCCGACGTTCAGCGCGTCGGCGGCGATGCCCCTTCGTCCGATTCGGCCGCAGGTCGAGGAAGAAGAACAGGTCTACCCCGACGCGGGCGACGTCGTGGAACATTTCGCGTTCGGTCGCTGCGAGGTCGTGAAGAGCGACGGCGATCGCCTCCACCTCCGCCTCGGCAAGGACGGACGCGTCAAGGAGATCGCGCTCGAGATGCTGCGCGTGACGCCGCTCCCGCCGGCCGAGGGCTCTGCGGGCCGGCACTTCAAGCTCGATCGCAAGCTCTGAGCGAGCGGGCGCCCCCCGAGCGAGGGGGCGCCCCTACACTACGCGCCGACCGGCGCGTTCACGCTCGGACGCGCACGACGCGGTCGCCGACACGGAGCTCCGTGCCGGGCTTGCACTGCGCCCACTTGAGCATCGCGATCGCGACGGGCTTGCCCGATGACGGCGCGACGACGGAGCTCTTCACGTCGCCAACCACTGCGCCCTCGGGCGTCGTTACCGAATCACCCTTCCCGAGCGGCGTGTCGCCCTCGACGTCGAGGGGCACGAGCTTGCGCTTCACGTGCCCGCGGTTCTCGAGCATGTAGATGACCTCCTGCCCGAGGTAGCAGCCCTTGTCGAACGAGACCGCGAGCTTCTCGAGGCTCGCCTCCTGCGGGTAGAGCGTGCCGTCGACCTCGACGCCGAACCGAGGGACTCCGCGCTCGATGCGCACCGCGTCCCAGGCCGCGTCGTCGGCGATGGCGCCGCCGGCATCAGCGACGAGCGCTGCGATCCGCTCACCGAACGCCTCCGCCTCCGCGGCCGGCGCAGCAACGACGGCCCCGCCGAGCCCGAGTAGATCGAGCGTGCCGGCGTAGGGCGCCCCGAGCCCGGACGGGACGTCCTTCGCCCGCGGGCCATGCAGATGCCAGAAGTCGAGGTCCGCGGCCTCGAGCTCGGCGTCCTCCATCACGAGGTAGTGGTCGAGCGTCTCGATGATCGCATCCCGCATGTCGCGCGGAACGCCGAGCGCGAGCACGTCCTTCGTGCCTGCTGCTTCACGCCCGGGGACGGCAAAGAAGTCGGTCTGGATCCGCCCCTTCTTCTCGACGATGAGCCCGTACGCCCCGTCCGCCGAGCCCAGCTTCGCGAGATCGCAGGTGACGAGGCCGTTCAGCCAGCTCGTCCGCTCCGTCCCCTTCACGAGAATCCCCGTGCGATCCGCAGCCCGCACCGCAAGCACGGCCCCGCGTGCCGCCTTCGCCTCTCGGTCCCTCTCGCTCATGTGGCGTTTGTGGCACCGCCTCGACCGGAAGTGGAGTGGTAAAATTGGGGCTCGCGCCCCAACCACCCGCAGAGGCGCTTGACGAGGCCCCCCTCCGGACGTCAGGCTGCCGGGCAGTGCCCGGCATCGGCGTGATCTTCAACCCGCGCAGCGGGCGAAACCTGCGCGATCCGCGCGCCGCCCACCGGCTGGCACGCACGCTGGGAGATCGTGGCGTCATCCGTGAGGCCGGGTCCATCGACGAGCTCTACCGCGTGGCGGAGGACTTCCGGAAGCTCGACATCGACGTCCTCGGGATCAGCGGTGGCGACGGCACCAACGGGACGACCATCACGGGCTTCCTCGACGTCTACCAGGGCAACGCCCTCCCGCAGATCGCGTTCCTGCGCGGCGGCACGATGAACACGGTGGCGAACGCGGTCGGCGTCCGCCGCGGCCGGCCAGAGGGACTGCTCGATCGCCTTTGCCGGGCCTACGTCGCGCGCGCGGCCCAACCGCTCGCGAACGTCGAGCGTCACGTGATGTGCATCCGTGGCGAGGGCGCGCGGGTGCCGGCGCGCAACTCGAGCTCGGACGACATCGAGTCCGCCCCCTCGTCGATGCGGCGGAGCCAGCCGCTCGGGACGAAGTACGGCTTCAACTTCGGAACGGGCGTCGTCTGCGGCTTCCTCTCGGAGTACTACGCCTACGGCCAGCCGCCGAACCCGGTCGTCGCCGCAAAGACGCTCCTCCGTGGCGTCGGGAGCGCCGCGATCGGGGGGGAGATGATCCGGCGCATGGCCGAGCCGTTCCGCGGGTCGGTCGAGCTGGACGACGGGACGATCTGGCCCGAGCGTGACTACCTCTCCGTTGCAGGCGGCACGGTCGACCAGATCGGCCTCAACTTCCGCCCGTTCTATCGCTTCGCGGAGCGGCCCGACACGTTCCATCTCCTCGGCATCCACACCTCGCCCATGGGCTTCGTCTCGCAGCTCCCGCGGATCTGGCGCGCGGAGCCGATGAAGCCAGGTCACACGTACGAAGCAGTGACGCCCAATGCGGTGATCCGCCCGGCGCGCTCCCCGCTCCGCTACATGATCGACGGCGACCTGCACGAGTGCGGCGGCCCGCTCCACGTGTCGATCGGGCCTCGCGTGCGAATCGTCGTCGGCACCTGAGCTGCGACGCCGGATGGCCCGAACGCCGGCGTCGGCGGGCTCGGCCTGCGTCGAATGGTCGGCCTGGCCGCGGCGTTACCATGGTCGTGCTCCTTAGGCCCGCTGCGACACGACCCCAGCCACGCTGCCGACGTGCACGGACCACCGGCTTGCCTGGATTCGAGCCGCCCAATAGTCTGCGACGCACCATGCGCCGCCTTGACGCCGCCCTCGCCTTCGCGTGCGCCCTCGGCGCGACGTCGGCAGGGCGCGCGGACTCGCTCCGCCCGCACGAGTCGGCGCGGCTGGCTCGTGGTGAGACGGTCATCCGCGAGCAGACGCTCGAGCGCGGAGACCACCGCTGGGTCGGCGGCATCACGTACACGGTGATGGACGGCTCCGCGGCGGAGGTCGCGGCCGTGATCGACAACGTCGAATCGCTGCGCCGCGTCCTGCCCAAGACCAAGCGCGCGCGCCTCGTCGGGACGACGACCGACGGCGACCAGCTCGTCGAGCTCGTCCAGGGCAACGCGCTGATGGAAGCGCAGTACACCATCCGCGTACGCCGTGAGCCGCGCGAGGTCCGGTTCTGGCTGGACCCGAGACGGCCGCACGGTATCGACGATGCCTGGGGCTTCTTCCGCTACCAGCCTTTCATCACATCCGCTGGTGAAGCGCGCGTGCTCTTGACGTATGGTGTCATGGTCGATGTTGGACCTGGCATCGTCCGTGACTTCTTCGAGGAGCGCATCCGTGCTGCCCTACTTTCCGTCCCGCAGCTCGTGCGCCGCCAGATGGCGGAGCTCCGGCGCCCGCTCTGAACGTCTCGCGTGATGCTCGGAAGAGTCTTCGCCATTGCGATGAACACGTACCGCGAAGCGGTGCGCGCCCGCGTGCTCTTCGGCCTGATGGCCGCGGCGCTCGCCGCAAGCGCGTACTCGCTCGTCATCGCCTCGATGTCGATCCGCCAGGAGATGCGCATCGTCGCCGACATCGGCTCGGCGTCGATCTCGGGCTTCGCGGTCCTCGTCGCGATCATCCTCGGCGCCACCTCGCTCTACCGCGAGCTCGAGCTCAAGACCGTCTTCCCGATCCTCACGCGACAGCTCCGACGGCACGAGTACGTCATCGGCAAGTACCTCGGCATCCTCGCGGTGCTCCTCGCGTTCGTCGCGATCGACGGAGCGGCGGTGCTCGCGATCATTGCACTGCAATCGAAGGTGCACGTCGGGTCGACGCTCGGAGTGATCGGCAGCCTCTTCCTGGTCCTCGGCGTCGGCCTGTGGCGCGCGAAGCTCCATCGCGTGTTCGTGGTGCTTCCGTGGGCGGTCTGCGCGTTCATCGCGATGGCGGTCATCTCGCACGGCGCCGGACCGGAGCGGCAGCTCATCATCGTCTCGTCGCTCCTCACGCTGGCGGAGGTCGCGATCGTCACCGCGATCGCGATGCTGTTCTCGTCGTTCTCTTCGCCGTTCCTCACCGCGATCTTCACGGTGATGGTGTTCCTGATCGGGCGCTCCGCCGACATGCTCGGCAACCTCCCCGTCCGCGTCTTCGGCGAAACGCTGCGCTCTTTTGGCATCTTCCTGTCGAAGGTTTTCCCGAACCTCCACGTCTACGTGCCCGCGCGGCCCGTGCTCCTCGGCCAGGTCCCGAACGTCGCCCTGCCCTCGTACGTGCTCGGCGCGTGGGGCAATGCCATCCTCTACGCCGTCGTCCTGCTCGCGGTGAGCGCGATCGTGTTCCGACGGCGAGACTTCCAGTGAGCATGCTCCCCCGTGCGCGGCGTCACGGCCTGCCGGCCGTGGCGCTGGCGCTCGTCGTCGTCATCGCGGCGTTGGTCACGCGGGTTTCGGAGGGGCGCCGCGCGGTGGAGGGCTGCGACGCCGCGCTCGCGAGGCAGGACTACGTCGAGGCGATCGTCCTCGCACGGGCCGCGGCGGAGGCTCGCTGTCCCTGGTGCGAGGCCCCCGAGCTCGGTTTCGCGCGGCTCTTCGCCATTGCGAAAGACGCCGAGAGCCGGGGTGACCACCCCACGGCGGTTGCCGCCTGGCGCGCGGTGCGGGCGGCGACGCTCGCGACCTCCGTGATCGACCGCTCGCCGGCTCGTCGGGAGCGTGCGGACGGCGAGATCGCGCGTCTCGAGCACCGGATTGATGCCGCCACGGCCGGCTCTGCGCCCTCCCCGGCGGCGTCCGAGGAACGGCTGCGCGCAGCGCTTGCGACCTCGCTCGTCCCGTCGGGAATCGTCTTCGCGCTCCTCGCGATCGGCGGCGCCCTCTTCGTTATCGGCGCGGTCCGGTTCGTCAGGGCGCGTACGTTTCGGGTGCCCGACCTCGTGGTCGCGGTCGCCGGCGGAGCGCTTGCTGCCGCTGCTGTGCTGGTTTTCTGAGGCCGTGACACCCGGGGCGTCTCGTGGCACAAGCTCGCCATGCGCGTACCGATGGATGAAAAGAAGGTGGCGCGTTGTCGCGAGCTCGCAGGGAGCATCGCGGACGACGTGCAGCGCTACATCGACGGTCATACCTCCGTCGGCGCGGAGCGCACGTTCCTCCGCGCGTTCGGAGCGGACGGCGTCGACGATCAGGGCGCACCGCTCGCGAACCTGGTCGTCGATCGGTACCAGAAGGCCGGGCTCCTCGGTCGCGGCGTCTCGTACTGGCTAGGCCGTGCGCTGGCCTCCGGCGCCCGTGACATCCAGGATGCCGCAGAGCGCCTCGCCTACGCGCCCGACCTCGACAAGGGCGAAGGCGGCCCGGACCGCGATGCCGTCGCGCGGGCGCTCGCGCCTGCGACCGAAGCCGCGATCGCGCGCATCGATCGAGCGCGGGCCGAGCGCGAGGCCAACAAGACGCGCATGCGTCCGGGCGCGAACCCGCTCAAGTACGTCATCGTAGCGACGGGCAACATCTACGACGACGCCGTGCAGGCGAAGGCCGCCGCGTTCGCCGGCGCAGACATCGTCGCGGTGATCCGAGCCACGGCCCAATCGCTCCTCGACTACGTCCCGCACGGCGCCACGACGGAGGGCTACGGCGGCACCTTCGCGACGCAGGAGAACTTCAAGATCATTCGCCGCGCGACCGACGAGGCCGCGCTCGAGTATGGGCGCTATATCCACCAGACGAACTACTCGTCCGGGCTCTGCATGTCCGAGATCGCGTGGATGGCGGCGGTGGAGCGGCTCGACATGCTGCTCAACGACGCGATGTACGGGATCCTCTTCCGCGACATCAACCCGTGCCGCAACTTCGTCGATCAGTACGTCTCGCGCCGCTTCATCGCCCGCTCGGGGATCATCATCAATACGGGCGAGGACAACTACCTCACCACCGCCGACGCGGTGGAGAAGGCGCACACGGTCCTCGCGAGCCAGTTCATCAACGAGGCCTTCGCGAAGCGCGCCGGCGTGCGCGAAGAGCAGATGGGCCTCGGCCACGCCTACGAGATCGATCCCTGGATCGAGAATAGCTTCCTCCTCGAGCTCGCGCAGGCGCAGCTCGTCCGGCAGGTGTTCGACCGGCACCCGATCAAGTGGATGCCGCCGACGAAGCACAAGACCGGCGACGTCTTCCAGAGCCACGTCCACGACGCGATGTTCAATCTCGTCGGCGTGATGACGAACCAGTCGATCGAGCTCCTCGGCATGTTCAGCGAGGCGATCCACAACCCGATGCTGATGGACCGGTACCTGTCGCTCAAGGCGACGAAGTACGTCTTCGGCGCGGCCAAGGCTCTCGGCGACGAGCTCAGCGTCAAGCCGGACGGAGTGATGGGCAGGCGCGCCGTCCAGGTCCTCGACGAAGCGCACGAGCTCCTCGTCCAGGTCGAGCGCGACACGATCTGGAAGGCGATCGAGGTCGGCGCCTTCGCCGACGTGAAGCGCACGCGGACGGGCGGAAAGGGCTACGCCGGCGTGTGCGAGCGCTCGCCTGACTACGTGAACCCGATCCTCGACGAACTGGAGCAGAGCTGATGCACCCCACCGCGCCTGCGAAGCTGCTCCGGGCCTACGGCGACCGTCAGGGCGACGGCATGGTCCAGATGTCCTTCGTCCTCGAGCTGCCCCCGTCCGCGCGCGCGCGCGAGGCCGCCAAGAAGTTCGCCGAGCTCCATGGCCTCTCCGAGCCGCTCGTCTCGACGATGGAGACGTGCGCCGAGGGCTACACCTACTTCGTCGTGTACGGACACTCGGCGCACTCCGTCGATCCTTCCACCATCGACGTCCCCGAGGTTCGCACCGAGGCGCTTTCACGCGAGGAGATCCATCATCGGATCGAGACGCGGCTCGGTCGCAAGATCGTCGTCGTCGGTGCATGCACCGGCTCGGACGCCCACACCGTCGGAATCGACGCGATCCTGAACTACAAGGGCTACGCGGGCGACAAGGGCCTCGAGAGCTACAAGTGCTTCGAGGCGTACAACCTCGGGGCGCAGGTCGACAACGAGGCGCTCGCGGAGCGCGCCCTCGCCCTCGGCGCCGACGCCATCCTCGTCAGCCAGATCATCACGCAGCGCAACTGCCACAAGGAGAACGCCGCGGCGCTCATCGAGCTCGCCAAGCGCGCCGGGTGGCGGAACAAGATGGTGATGCTGCTCGGAGGCCCGCGGATCGATCACAAGCTCGCGCTCGAGCTCGGCTTCGACGCCGGCTTCGGTCCGGGCACGAAGCCCAGCGACGTCGCGTCGTTCCTCGTCGAGTGGATGTGCGGCGATCGCGAGAAGGCCGTGATGACCTGAGCGCGACCACGCGCTCGTGAAGCCAAGCCTGCACCGACCGGAGCGCACGCGTTCATGAAGCGACGCGTGCGCCTCGCCGGAGCGCAGGCGCTCATGAAACGACGCGTGCGCCCCGCTGGAGCGCAGGCGCTCATGAACGACGCGTGGGCCCCGCTGGAGCGCACGCGCTCATGAAGCGACGCGTGCGCCCTTACTGGAGCGCACGCGTTCGTGAAGAGACGCCTGCACGCGCTAGGGCGCTCGTGCGCTCAGGCCGCGCGGGTGCGTACGAGAGCGTTGTCTGGGACGAGGCGATCCGCGGCCGCGCTCGCCGGAGGGCAGCACACGATCGGCCCGCTGACGTCGTCGGCGTGGTCCTCGAGCATCGTCCGGATCATGCCGTGGCAGGCTCCGCAGTCTCCGCCCGCCTTGCACGCGAGCGTCACCGCTTCGCGCGTCGTGGCGCCGGCCTCGATGGCCGCTTGGACTTCGGTTTCACTGACTGCCAGGCAAACGCAGACGTACATCTGCGACTTAAGATAATGAAAGCCGTTTTCATTTCAAGGGCCCTGGAGCAGCTGAGCTCGGTGGGTATGAAATTGGCTAGCTTTCTCCAGCCCTTGGAATCGCAGCTCAACTGCTGATTCGAGGGGCGCGGGCGTGCGATCTCGGCGCTCGGCCGCGATCCGTCGCTGCGATCAGCTCCGGATCTGCTGCGACAGGTAGTTGGCCTCGCCGACCTGCTTCACGAGCTCGAGCTGCGCTTCGAGCCAGTCGACGTGCTCTTCCTCGCTGGTGAGGATCTTGGTGAGCAGCGCCTCGGTGCCGTTGTCACCGAGCTGACGGCACGTCTCGATCGACTTGTTGAGCAGCGGGATCGCGACGGCCTCGATGCCGAGATCGTTCTTCAACATCTCGAGCACGGTCTGCCCGATGTTCAACTTCCCGAGCCGCTGCAGGTTCGGAAGGCCCTCCAGATAGAGGATGCGCTCGATGAGCATGTCGGCATGCTTCATCTCGTCGATCGACTCCTTGTAGATGTGCTCGTGGAGGCGCTTGTAGCCCCAGTTCTGGCACATCTTCGCGTGCAGGAAGTACTGGTTGATCGCCGTGAGCTCGCCCGTGAGGATCTCGTTGAGGAGATCGATGACCTTCGGATCGCCCTTCATGACCGTCGCCTTTCGTCGGTTGTCGTGTGCACTTCACACGTGCACATGAATCCACCACCGCAAGCACGCGCGCGCAAGGAGAAGACGCGAAAGCGATTCTGAGAATCGCTTGCAACAAGACGCGCAGCGCGAGCGCGGACGACGTGCGCGCTGCGATCATCTGCGTCGCGAAACGCGTCGAGCGACGCGTTCACTCGAGCGCCACACGTCGCTCCACGCCACGCGGCTCGTGCTTCGCACGCTCGATGGCGTTGTGGCTCACGCGCGCGCGCCTGATCAGCGATCGGTGGCGAAGTCGAGGGCGATCCACACGTCGACGCCCTCGCGTCCGATCCGGTGCGAGCCGTTCGCGCGGAACGTGACGCATTGGCAGCGATCGCGGAGCTCGAAGCCGGCTCGAGCGCCGACGAGCTCCCGAGCCGTCGCGTCGGCATCGACACCGACCGATGTCGTGAGCGCGCGCGCCCACGGGAGCACGAGCCCGAGGCCGCCCGTCGTGCCTTCACGAGCGAGGAACCCGGCTGGAGACTCGACCGACGCATCGGTCAGCGCGCGGGCGAGGACGGGATCGAGCCCCGCGCGCGTCGCGACGTTCGCGAGCACGCGCGCGCCGTCGCTCGGGCCGATGCGGATGCGCGCGACGAGGGCGCTCCCCGTCGTCGCGCCGTCCGTCCCGATGACGTGCGCGGTCTCGAGCTGGCCCCCGAGCGGCGCGAGCGTCGCGGAGATCCGTCCGCGCGCGAGCGGACGGACGCCCGACGGCGTCGCGCTCGAGCCATAGGCTGCGCCGGCGGCGGCGATGACCTCGAGGGCTTCGCGGCGGCCCCAGCGGCCGATCGTCGAGCCGACGCCTGCGCTCGTCACCGGCGCGGTTCCCTCGATCGACGCGAGCCCGCGGCCAGGCAGCGAGCCGAGGATCCCGTTGCCGCGCGCGTGGAGGACCGAGGCCTCCGCGAACGGCTCGATCACGTGGACCCACGGATCGGTCCGCTCGTGCTGCTCTTCGTCGCTCGAGGCGAACGCTCGCGCGAGCGGAAGGCCGAGGCGCACTCGAGCCGTCCCTGCGCGGTCGCCTCCGTCTCGGCGCCCCTCGGCCGCGACGTTTCCCGCGGCGCGCGCCGTCGCGGACGCGGCGATCGGTCCGAACGTCGTCGCACCGAGCGCCCCGACCTCGGCGCGAGCGTAGCTCAACGTATCGGGCGTGATCGCGGGAGGCTGGACGGCGGCGAGGCTCGCGGCCATCCCCGACAGGCGGAGCGCGCCTCCCTCCACCGTCGCGTCGTAGGTCAGACCGGAGGCGATTGCCCCTGACGATCGGAGCGCGGCGAACGGGCCCGATGCCTCGATCGCAACGAGGTCACCGCCGCGGCGCGTGACGGCGCGGAAGCCCGTCTCCGCCACGATGGGACCGGCGCGAAGCGCGCCCGACGCCACCGCGCGGTCCCACGGCTTGGCCGCAGCGTCGAGGTCGCTCGACGCCGCGACGCCACGGCGCCCGCGGAGGACGTCGGCGTCCCAGGCGATCGTCGTCCCGTCACCGTTGCTGGCGCCACGCGCGTCGACGACGAGGCCGTCGTCCGCGTTCTTCGCAGCAGACCCGGGGACGAGCAAGACGGGCGCGCGCGCGCCGGGGAGACGGTCGAAGCGGATCTTCGTCGTCGCGGTCGGCGAGCGAAGACGAGCGTCGGCGACGAAGCCGCCCTCGAGATAGCCACCCCCGCGGAGGTCGAGCGCCTGCCGTACGCCGCGTTCCTTCCACGGGAGGTGGACGCCGCCGCCGGCGTAGAAGCCGTCCTGGCCGCGATACGCGATGTCCGGAGGCAACAGCCCGACCTTCTCGTCCGAGCGCATCCAGAACCACGGCAGGTACATGACGGGGACGCCGTAGATCTCGAGCTTCGGATCCTTGAGGATCAGCTCTCCGGGCGGCGCCACGATCGCCTTCTCGAACTCGATCGTCAGCGGCGTGCCGAGGCATGGACAGAACGCGAGACGGCCCTTCCCGTCCACCTCGATGGCGTACTTCGTGCGCGTCAGAGTGATGTGCTGGCTTCGAAGATGGAACGGCGGCGAATCGATGCGAACGTTGCCGGAGAGCTCGAGGATCCGCGCCCTCGCATCGAAGCTCACCGTCTCGGCGTGCGTTCGGACGAGGCCGTGCGCCCCGAACGCCTCCTCCTCGAGCCCCGAGAGGTCCTCCGCGCCGTCGTCGTGGAGGCCCGGTGCTTCTCGCGCAACGGCGCCGCGCGGCGCGAGCAAGACGAACAGAGCGCCGAGCAGCGGAGCGATCCGCCCCGCTGCCTTCCTCACGTTCGAGCTCGAGAGCGCCCGTGCACACCGCACCTTGACGCCCCTTATAGAGCATCGAGGCCGCGTCGAATCTCCCCGTGAACGTGCCCGTGCCCGACCTGCGCAGGCGTGAGCGAGCCATGAGCAACGAGGGCGCCCCCGCGGAGCGCACGTCGGTCAAGGCGCGGGGGGCGCTTCGTCCTTGGTCGCCGGCGCGTTCTTGCGGGCGGCACGCTTGCCGCGAGCGGCCTTCGAGCGGGGCTGCGCCGCAGGCGCCTCGGCCCCGGCGACCTCGCCTCCGGCCTGGAGGTAGTCGCCCTTCGGGAAGTCGATCGAGAGGATCGCGGTCTTGTCCGCCGACTCGCTCACCTTCCAGGTAGGCGTCGCGGCCGCGCGCAGGTCGATCACGAAGTGGAGGTCCTGGCCGTGCGGGACGAGCCGCGCACGCGCGACCGGCGTGTTGAAGTGCACGGTGACGAGCGCATTGGTGTTGTTCCACACGCGCGGGCTCGCGCCCTTGAGCACGTACGTGATCGAGCCCTGCGCCTTGCGCTCCTCGACCGGCACGTTCTGCGAGAGCTGCACGAAGAGACGCGAGCCCCCATCCGCGGTCTGCTCGAACCCGGGCATGTTCACCACCGGACCGCTCTTGCGGTAGCGCGCGTGCGGTGAGCGGGACGAGGCGGTCGGCTTGTCGGAATACGCGTAGCCCGCCGTCGGACCGGACGGCTTCTTCTCGGGCACCTCCGAGGCCGGTCCGCTGCCGCCGCTGTCGGCCGGCGGAGGCATCACGTCGGGCGGCTGCTGCGCCATTCCGGGCTGCGCAAGGACGAGCACGCCGAGCACGATCGCGGAGGACAAGACCGACCGGGGCAACATGCTTCCAGTAAAGCACGCTGCCGGAGCGCATCACAAACCGCCTGCCGTGGGGCTCCGCTCTTCGATACGCAGCGAGCGCACTTCGATAAGCACGCTCGCTGGCCGGCCGATCAGCCGAGCTTCTTCAGCGCGTCGATGATGGCGTTGTCGTCACGAGCAGTACCGAGGCCGTGGTTTGCCGCCCACGCGACCTTGCCGTTCTTGTCGACGATGACGGTCGCACGCGAGGTGATGCCCTTCTCCGCCTCGTACAGACCGTACTTCTCCGCGACGCTTCCCTTCGGATGGAAGTCGGCGAGCAGCGGGTAGCTGATCCCGAGCGACTTCGCGAACGCCTGGTGCGTCCACGCGCTGTCGACGCTGACGCCGAGCACCTGCGCGTCGACCGCGTCGAGCTTCGCGATGTCCTCGCGCAGACAACCATGCTCGGTCGAGCACACGGGGCTGAAGTCGAGCGGGTAGAACGCGAGGACGACGTTCTTCTTCCCGCGATAGTCGCTCAGCTTGATCTTCTTGCCAGGCTTGCCCTCGGGCGTCAGCTCGTTCGAGGGAAGCTCGAAGTCCGGTGCATCCTTGCCGATGTCGATCATGGGACCGCACCATTATCCATTACGATCCGATTGCCAAGCCACGACGGCGCTGCTACCCGGAGTCGCATGGACGCTCTTCCCGCCACCGAAATCACTGCACTCCTTGGTCGCGGCACCCGCTTCGAGGGGAAGCTCTACTTCGAGGGTCGCGTTCGAATCGACGGCTTGTTCAAGGGGGAGATCAAGAGCGACGACACGCTCATCATCGGCGACGGCGCCGAGGTCCACGCCGAGATCGACGTGGCGACGGTGATCGTCCGCGGCGGCGCCGTGCACGGCAACGTGCGTGCGAGCCAGGCGATCGAGATCCACTCGCCCGGCAAGCTCATCGGCAACATCAACTCGCCGTCCGTCTACATCGAGCGCGGCGTCGAGTTCCAGGGGTCGTGCCGGATGGACGTCACCGAGGACGAGCGGCTCGCTGCCGAGGCACGTCCTGTTCACGACGGCGCCACCGCGCGCGCGTGAGCGCATCACATCCACCCCGTTCAGGGCGGAGCGCGCTCCTCGCCGGCGTCGTGCTCGTGCCGCTCGCGTGCGCGGGGGCTCCGGCGCCTTCACCGACGCCGCCGGCTCCACCGCCTCCTGCGCCGGCAATGGCGCACGCGGGCGGTGACGCCGGTGCCGATGCAGCGCCGGCGGGGCCGGAGGTTCCGAGCCTCGATGCCATCGCTGCGCGTGGCCCGTCCGACATGCCGCTCATGCGCGAGGTCCTGCGCATCGCAGACGCGATGACGCCGAGCGTGCTCGCAGCAGGCTCGACCGACGCGTGCTTCCGCGCGTCGGTCGCCGCGAGCATGCCGGTCCACGCATGGTTCGAGGACGAGAGCCGCACGCCGCGCGGAGGTCAGCTCTCCGCCAGCACCGGGCTCGTTCCGCCACGAGGTCCCGCGTGCGCGCGCAAAGGTGAGAAGCTTCGTCTCGTGGTCGACGCTTCCGGCACGGCGACCGTCGCACGCGCGGTGGTCTGGCAAGCGCCCTGAGGCCGCCGCACACGCGTGCATCATGCATGCTCGAAGCACTCACCCCGTGCACGAAGGCGTCTGTCGAGCGCGACGACGCGAGCGTCAGGAGCTCGGCCGGCCGATCGACTTCGCCGGTGGTCGCGACACATGGGCGCTGTCGCGGTCGAAGAAGCGCCATGGCCGGTCGGCCCACTCGCCCGCATAGGCGACCCCGACCCGAGCGCTGACGCCGATCCGCGGGCGACGGTCTCGCGCTGCGATGAAGATCCGCTCACCGGCCACGAGATCGAGCGCGTCGTCGGCGCGTGTGATCTCGAGCGCTCGAGTCAGGCGGCCCGGCCCCTTCGTGCTCATCTCCTCCGGGAGCCCCGTCACGGGCTCTACGGCGCGCACGAGCACGGCGTGTCCCTTCCCTTCGCCGAAGGACACGACGTTGAAGCAGTCGTACATCCCGTAGATGAGAAAGACGTAAGCGTGGCCGGGCGGGCCGTAGAGTGTCCGCGTCCGCTTCGTGACCCCCACCCGCGCATGGCACGCGAGGTCCTTCGGGCCACGATACGCCTCCGTCTCCACGATGCGAGCGATGCGCGGGGCGTCATCCGTTCGGGCGTTCGCCGCGCATGACCCGGTCGAAGGGCCGACGACGAGGCGGGTGCCGACGAGCGCCCGAGCAACGACGAGGGCGTCTCGCTCGAAGAACGCTCGCGGCAGTGGCTCGAGCCCGACGGCAAGGTTCATCCCGACACCGCTCACGGGGCTCATCTTAGTCGCGGCGCCGTTGCACGAAAGCGCGACTGGCGACGGCAGCTCGAGGCGGCGGGAGCTCCTCGTCCCGCCGCCGTCCGCCACCCCGACCGGAGCTCAGGCGCCGTTCGGCCGAGCTCCCGGATCAGATCGCGAGCTCGATGTCGACGCGACGGTCGTTCGCCCAGCCCTCTTCGTCGGTGCCGTTCGCATCCATCTCGCCGCGCGAGGTGGCGCGCATCTGGCTGCGGCCGACGCCGAGATCGACGAGGTAGCGGTGCACCGCATCGGCGCGGCTGTGGCCGAGCGTCATGTTGTACTCCGGCTCGCCGCGAGCATCCGCGCGTCCGACCAGCACCACGCCCTTGCCCTTGAGCGCGCCTTCGGAGAGGCAGCGGGCAATCTCGCCGAGCATCTCGCGGTCCGCCTCCGCCAGGGCAGCCGAGTCGTACTCGAAGCTCGGCGTGACGGCCTTGCCGCGCGGCTTGATCCCGCAGGCCTGCGCGATCATGTCGGAGACCGAAAGGCCGGGCGTGAACACGGCCGGCGTCTGAGGCCCGACCGGCGTCGGCGCGACGCCAGCCGAGGTCGTCGCCGCCTGCCCGACCGGCTGCTGCGCCGCCGTCTGGCTGCTCGGCGAATTCGCCTTCGAAGTGATGCCGGGCGCGTCGCATCCGACGAGCGCGCGCGCGATCAGTGCGAACGCAGGGAGAGCGGCGGAGAGCGGCGGAGACCGACGGAGAGCGTGTGCCATGGTCCGGAATCGAACCAAAACGCCCTTCCGCCGGGCAACTTTCCCGGTCGTCTGGTACACGAGAGAATCGACGCCATGGACGTGACCACCCTCCTCGAGCCGAAGATCGACCTGCCGCGACTCACCCAGATCCTCGATGGTCTCGGCCACGACGGCCGGGTCCACACGATCCGGACGTGGTCGAAGCACCAGCAGCAGGCGCTCTTCGAAGCGGCGAAGGGATACATGCCGCTCGACCTCGACTTCCTCGTCCCGAGCAGCGTCGGGCCGCTCGTCGAGGTGATCCACGAGGGCGCCAACACCCTTCCGATGTTCACGCGCTTCCAGAAGCGCTTCGTGAAGCTCGAGGGCGAGGCGTTCCCGATCGGCGGTTACAACCACCAGTCGATGCAGGCGTTCACCGGCCCTGGCTACTTCGGCGTCACGAAGGGCGAAGGCGAGCACGAGGGCGAGCTCGTGATCGACTACTCGAAGATCCCGAAGCAGAAGCCGGCGAGCTGGCCGGAGATCAAGAGCAACGAGGGTGGCATCGCGGGCATCGTCAACGGCGGAATGATCGATTACCTCCGCGGCCTGTCGAGCCACGTCTCGATCGGCGTCGCCTACAAGGACGGCAAGCACCGCAACCAGTGGTTCGCCCTCGTCCGGCAGGACCCCGGCTGAGCCCTTGAACGGTGCTGTAGCGCGGAGCGGGCATCGGCCGTGACCCTCGAGCTGCGCGTCGTCGAGCGCATCAGCGATGTACCGGAGGCGGAGTGGAATGCGCTCGTCCGCGCGGACGCGTCGCCCTTCGTCGAGCACGCGTGGCTCGCCTGTCTCGAGGAGGCAGGCTGCGTCGGCGGACGCACGGGCTGGCTGCCCCGCCATCTCGTCCTCTACGACGGAGGCGAGATCGTCGCGGCGGCGCCCGCGTACCTGAAGATGAACAGTGAAGGCGAGTTCGTCTTCGACTGGAGCTGGGCTGACCTCGCCGAACGGATGGGGATCGCCTACTACCCGAAGCTGATCCTCGCGGTCCCCTTCACTCCCGCGACCGGCCATCGCGTGCTCTGGCATCCCTCACGCGATCGCGGCGAGACCGTCGCCGTGTTCGCGCAGGCGGTGCGCACGATCACGCGCGAGATGGAGCTCTCGAGCGCGCACGTGCTCTTCCCCGAAGAGGCGGAGGCGCGGCTCTGGGAGGCGGCGGGCCTCACGATCCGGAACGGGGTGCAGTACCACTGGACCAACGACGGCTTCGCGACGTTCGAGGACTTCCTCGCCACGCTCCCTCAAAAGAAGCGCACGCAGATCCGGCGCGAGCGAAAGCAGCCCGCGATCGACGGGCTCACGATCACGACGCTCACCCCCGCGGACCTCACCGGACCGGCGGGTGCCGAGCTCGCCGCGACGATGCACGCTCTCTACGTCACCACCGTGGACAAGTACTTCTACGGGCGGCGCTACCTGAAGAAGCCGTTCTTCGACCTCGTGCGCCAGCGCTTCGCCGATCGCCTCGCGTGGACGGTCGCCCGGGACCGCGAGGGGAAGATCGTCGCGAGCGCCTTCAACGTGAAGAAGGACAAGGTCCTCTACGGCCGCTACTGGGGAGCGACGGTCGACCTCCCGTTCCTCCACTTCAACGTCTGCTACTACCACGGCATCGACGAGGCGATCCGGGACGGCCTCACGACGTTCAACCCCGGCGCCGGCGGCGAGCACAAGCGGGTGCGCGGGTTCGCGCCGACGATGACTCACTCGGCGCACCACGTCGAGGACACGCGTCTCCGTGCCGTGATCGACGCTTTCCTCGAGCGCGAGCGACGCGCCATCGCGGCGTACGTCGCGTCGGGCGGCGCAGAGGAGTGACCTCCTCGGAGGGCGCCTACATGTCGCCCTCATGTGCACGGGATCCCTTCGGATCCGGTGTTTCGCATACTTGCCAGTCGAGTCGTCGGCGATCCAGATCAGCCGCCATTTCACGCGGATCCGGCCTCTCGGAGAGATGATCCCACATCGTCCGAGGGCTGGTCCGGCAGGTGCAATGAGGGAGCTCGACGCTGCGAAGCCCGCAGCCAAGGAGCTCGACGCCGATGAAGACCACCTCTCTCCTCTCCCTTACTGCGGCCCTGGCACTCGCGAGCATGGTGGCTTCGATCGGATGCACCCAGCCGATGGTGCAGGACTTCGAAACCGACGAAGACGACGACTCGAGCGAGGTGACCACGAGCAAGAAGAAGAGCAGCACCAAGAAGAACACGACGGACGACGAGGGCGACACGTCGAGCAACACCGACACCACGACGCCGCCGCCGGCCGACCCCGGCACGCCGCCGGCCGACCCCGGTACGCCCCCGAGCGACCCGATGGAGTGCTTCGATCAGTGCGCCGCGACCGGCCCCGCCGCGCAGTACTGGAGCTGCTCGGAGAACTGCCAGAACCAGCAGTGCGACGACACCTGCTGGTTCCAGTCATGCGGGGGGGCGCAGGAGGACGCCTGCATCCAGGCGCTCGACACGTGCAACGACCAGTGCGGCAACCCGTTTGGCCCCAACCAATGACCGCCGATCACGGTTCCATCGCGCGCGTGCGCCGAACGTGCGCTCCCCTCGCCGCGTCGAGCCGCGGCCGAGACCTCGATCACGCGCCGATCTTGAACGCGTCCTTCGCCTTGCGGATCGCGCCGAGCGCCTCGGCAGGCGATGCGGAGTCGGGGATGCCGAGCGTGCGCCGGATCTCCGGAGACGATGTCCGGAGGAACGGGTTGTAGGAGAGCTCGTCGGCGATCGTCGCGCCCATCGTCGTCCGACCCTCCTTGCGGAGCTGGGAGGCCTTCGCGCGCGCCTGAGCGATGGCCGCGTTGCTCGGCTCGACGTGCGCCGCGAAGCGCAGATTCGACTCGGTGTACTCGTGACCGCAGTACACCTTCGTTCGCGGATCGAGCGCGGCGAGCTTCGAGAGTGACTCGGACATCATCGGCGGATCGCCCTCGAAGAGCCGGCCGCAGCCGCCGATGAGGAGCGTGTCGCCGGTGAAGACGACGGGGTCATCGGGCTCGTGCGTGACGACGTATGCCACCGCGCCGAGCGTGTGGCCCGGGATGTGGAGGACACGGACCTTCAGCCGCCCGATCTCGAACGTCTCGTTCTCCTGAAGGTACTGCGTCTGTCCAGGGATCCGGCCGCGATCGCTCGCGTGGCCGTAGACGCGATCGATACCGAGCTTCGAGCGCACCTCCTCGTTGCCGCCGACGTGATCGTGGTGGTGATGCGTGCTGAGGATGGCGACGATGCGGACGTCCTCACGATTGTGATTGGCGAGCGACGCGAGGTCGCGACGACTGTCCTGGGTGCCCGCTCCCTGGTCGATCGCGCCGAGGACGGGCCCGGCTTCGGAGGCGTCGATGATCGCCGCCTCCTTCGTCTCGCGGCAGACGAGCAGGTAGGCGTAGTTGTCCGAGAGGCAGGGGATCGGGACGATGCGCATCGGGTCTCCATCCGAGCCGTCCAAGGAGGCGGGCGACCCGGGGCGGAGCATCCTATACCTTGCGTCCCCGCCCCGCTCCAATCAGACGACGAGCACGGCAGGGCCGGAGCTCACGGGCGCATGCGGTCACTGCGACGTGTGCGCCTACCGGGCTCCGAGCGGTAGACACGATGCCTGCTGCGAGCTGCAGGCATGCGTGTCTACCGGCGGCTCGTCACTTGCCGCCTCCCGACTTGGTATACGCCCGGTTCAGGCACGTCGGACCGCACGCGTAGGGCGGGACCTCCTTCACGCTCTTCGACATCTCGCGGTACCGGCGCGCCATCTCGTCGAACGCCTCGCCGCGGGGCAGCGGCGTCTTCTCCTCCGGATCCGCTGCGAGATCGAAGAGACGCAACGACTCCTCCTTCCCGAAGGCGATCATCTTCGACGTGCCGCGCACGAGCGCCCGCCGCTTGTCGTTGTCGCTCGTCATCGGGAGGTCGAGGATGACGTCACGCTCCGCGGGTTGCTCCTTGCCGCTCATCTCGGCGACGAGGCTCTTTCCCTCGAGATCGAGCGTGGCGCCGCCGCTCGCCGGCGCCTTGGCGTCGACGCCGAGGAGCTCGAGGATCGTCGGCGCGAGATCGATCGCGCTCCGCGGGACGTCGATGCGCTTCGGAGCCAGCCCCGGGACGACGAAGAACATCGGCACCCGCACGAGGTTCTCCCAGAGCTCGAAGCCGTGCGCGTGCTGCCCGTGCTCACCGAACGCCTCGCCGTGATCGGCGGTGACGATGATGACGGTCCGCTTGCCCCACGGCTTCTCCTCGACGAAATCGAGGAGCCTACCGAGGTGGCGATCGGTGAACGTCACCTCGGCGTCGTACTTGTCGCGCGCCGTCGGGCCGTACGGCGGGATCCCGTCCTTCTCGTGGGAGACGTACATGTCGTGGGGATCGAGGAAGTGGAACCACGCGAAGAAGCGCTTCGAGTCGAGCGCAGGATCGCCGAGGAGCTTCATCGCGAGATCGACGTGCTGCGGGCTCGTGACGTTGGGGTCCGTCTCGTTCTTGAAGATGATGTTCGGGACGAGCTCGTAGTCGTCGAAGCCCTGCTCGAACCCAGCGCCCTTGAAGTAGCCGTGTGCATGCGCCGCGATCGTCCTGACGCCGCTCGCCTGGAGCACCTCGGGGAACAGCACGTTCTCGGGCGCGTACTTCCCGAAGAAGAAGCCGCTTCGCTTCATCCCGCTCGGGAGCTTGCCGCCGAGAAAGCCGCCCAGGCTCATCGATGTGTACGACGAGATCGCATACGCGCGCGTGTAGCTCACGGCGCGCTTCTCGAGCTCGGTGAGGCGTGGGGCGATGTCGCGCGGGTAGCCGCTCCATGGCATGTCGGCGCGCAGGCTGTCGATCGACAGCACCAGGACGTTGTAGTCTGCACGCAATCCGCCGACCGCCGGCGCGGCGGCATCCGCCGCTTCCGAGGGGGACGACGCCGCCTGGGCCAACGCGGATACCGATGCGGCGGGGGGCGAGACAGCCGCACTGCTCGTCGACGTCACCGTCACGCCACCGCGGTCCTTCGACCTGTCACAACCAGCCACCGCGACCGCCGCGAGCGCGGCGAGCAGCATCAGCGCGGAACTACGAAAGGAATGAGCCACGTCTCCCCTCATTCCAGAGGACGGACGACCACGCAAGGGCGGGCGTCATGCCCCATGACATCGCAGTCGCGGTCGAGCGCGCGGTTTGCGGGAGTGTTGCCGAGACGGCACAGTCGAGCTTCTTTCCTTGCGAGGGCGACATTCGTTCCGTAGGTTTCCCATTCGGCTTGCCCCTGAGCGCGTCGCGTTCGAGGAGCAGTATCTTTCGGGGTCGCTCGGGTATCCCGGAGACTTCGTCGTCAAAGGAGAGGGTCGATGCGAAACAAGCAATGGCTTCGTTACGGACTGGCGTCGTTCACGCTGATGGGCGCGGCCTGTGGAATGTTCCTCGTCGCGTGCGGCGACGACGACAGCTCGCCGGTGACGCCGAAGGGAGACAGCGGCGCGGACAGCACGGTCGAGCCCGACACGGGCGCGCCGGATACGGGGACGGATGCGAACAAGCCTGAGGCGAAGCCCAACGCGAAGCTCCAGCTCGTCAACGCCGCGACGGACTTCGGCCCCTCGAACCCCATCGGCGCGCTTCGCGTCTGCTACGGGCTCGGCCCCGCGGGGATCGCGCCGCTGCCGCCGCTTCCGGACCGCAAGTCGTCCGCTGCGCAGCCGTTCCCCGGCGTCTACATTGGAACGGGCGGAGCCGTGCAGGGCACCGGCGCGGACCTGACCGATATCGCCATCACGCCCTACGTGATGAACGCCAAGACCCTCGCGGATCGCGGTCTCGTCAAGCCGGACGCCGGTGCGGGCACCTCCTGCAAGGATCTCTTCGGCGTGGACGCGGGTGGCGAGCTCAAGGAAGGCGTCGACTACTGGAAGCTCCCGGAGATCGCGGCGAACACGTTCGTCAAGGAGAAGAGCTTCATCCTCGTCCTCACCGGCTGCGCGGGTGACTCGACGGCCAGCGCCGCGAAGTGCGGTGCGGGCTTCACCACGGGTGCTCCGGGCAACGGCAACCTCAAGGTCACCGTCTACGAGGTCGACCGCGCGACCGCCATCGACGCGGACAAGATCGGCACGCAGTTCATCCACGCGTCGCCCGCCGGCGCTAGCGCCCTGGGCGCGTTCACGCCCGGATACATCGGCGAGGCCGGTGAGGCCTCGTTCAAGCCGCTCGTCGGCGACGGCGGGACCCCGGTTGCCGTCGCCGAGAAGTCCGAGCTCGCGCAGATCTCCGGCGTCAACGTGGCGACGGACTCGTTCACCGTGAAGCCGGACGTCGCGGCTCTCGCGCTCAAGCTCTCGGCCGTCCAGCTCGCCTCGTACGGCGGCAACGTCCCGGACGGCGGCGACTACCGCAACGGCGCGGCGTTCACGTTCATCGCGCTCGGTGACCCGGCCGAGCCGGCTGCCGGCGGCACCAATACCAAGACCTTCCACTACATCGCTCTCCCGAACGATCCGGTGAACGAGACCTACAAGCCCTGACGGGCCGCCCGCGCGAGTGGGCGAATCGAAGTGAACGTCGGCGCTGCTCGCGAGAGCGGCGCCGACGTCACTTTGTGCGCACACCGTCGCGGACAGAGTCGCTCGAGAGCGGCTCGCGAGGTCACCTCGCGTCGAAGGGGGTGCTTCGACGAGCAGGCCGTCGTTGCCTTCTTGGCATTGGACCTCGTTCCTCCCTGAGCGCGCGAGGAACGAGCAGCCGCTGAGAACAGCCTGGTGGAGCGAGCTCGGAACGAAGCTCCGCCGCGCTGTACGTCGTTTTGTGATCGGCGCGGCGGAGTTTCGCCGTAGCGCCTCAGTCGAGCGGGCACGCCCCCGGCACGAAGTCGGCATCGGTGAACGCCGGCATCGGATCGCCGTCCTTGATCGGCACGAACTGGCAGATGTTCTGCGGCGGATCGAGCTGCCGCGCCACGGCCGCAGGTTTGACGACCTGACCGCCGAGCCGCGCGCAGAAGCGAGCCTCGGCGAACCGCCCATCGAGGTTCGCTGCGAGGATCTCGACGTCGCTGCCCGAGATCGGATTCGCGCTACCCGGTACGTTCACCGTCCCGAGCTCGAGCCGGAAGCGTCCCGCTGCGGACACGTCGGCTGGCGGTGCAGGGATCTCCGAACCGACCGCGTTCGCCTTCGATACGGTCGGAGGCGGCTGGCTGTTGACGACGGCAAGCGGCTGGATCGACAGCTGGAGCTTCCCGCCAGCGGGATCGGGCGTGTACTTGGTCACCGTGAGGAAGTTGAAGCGCTGCGACGCCTGACCGAACGCGAGCTCCGCCAGGCACGCGCCGTAATAGAGCCCCTCGACGGCCTCCGTCGGCGGCGCCGCTGCCTCGAACGTGGAGGCCTCGACGAGCGGCTTCGGGAAGGTCGCGATGCGCTCCTGGTAGTCCTCGAAATCACCCTCGGGATGCGGGATGCACGCCCAGGTCGCCCCGAATGCGACGACGAGAGCTCCGAGGGAGCCAAGGGTGAAGCGCGATCCGAGCATGCTCCTGTCTTACCGGTCACGATCGAGCGGCGCAAGCAGGTTGGCTGTATTCCGCAACGGTATCGGCCAATCCTAACGAGGCGCGTCATGGCCCGCCGCGAATGCCTCTTCTGAGGCCACAAATTCGCGCTTCCGTGATACGCCAGAGATCGATGAGCCGGCCCCGCTTCGGACGCATTTCCGCACTCTCGTCCCTGGTCCTCCTCGGCGCGCTCGCGTGTCCGCGCGAAGCCGAAGCGAGCGGCTACCTCACAGCCCGCTTCGGCGCGGATCACGGCACGCCGGCCTCGCCGAACACGTTTGCGATCTACTTCAACCCGGCCGCGCTCGGAGGAACGACGGGAACGACGATCACCGGCGACGTGTCGGTGCTCCTTCGTCTCGCCAAGTACAACCGCACGAACGATGCGCTCTCGCCTTCGGAGGACAGCTACCGCTCCGATCCGAAGTACGTCCAGGCGAACACCGGCACGGCGACGCTGACGAACCTCCTCGCGCTCCCGTTCGCCGGCGTGAATACCGACTTCGGGACGAAGAACCTGCGCGCGGGTTATGCCGTCTACGTTCCGTTCGGAGGGCTCGCCACCTGGGACCGCACGAGCGGCGTACCCGGGAGCCCCGGCTCGACCGACGGCGTGAACCGCTGGCACAACATCAGCGGTCAGATCCTCGCCGTCTACAACACGTTCGCCGTCGCCTACAAGATCGCGCCCGCGAAGCTCTCGATCGGCGCGAGCATCAGCCCGGTCATCCAGAACGTGGCGACGGTCCGTGCGCGCAACCTCGACGGCAGCGACGATACGGTCGACAGCGCTGGCAACCTCGTCGAAGGGCGCTCGTTCCTCAACGCCACCGGGGTCAACCTCGCAGCGTCCGCCGGCCTCTACTACGAGCCCACCGACACGCTTCGCTTCGGTCTCGCCTACCTTTCGCAGCCGGGATTCGGGGAGTCGCGGCTCAGTGGAACGCTTCGGACACAGCTCAGGCAAGGCCAGGAATCGAAGTCCGATATCGACTTCTTGCAGGAGTACCCGGACATCATTCGCTTCGGCGCGTCCTGGCGCGCATCGCAGCGCCTCGAGCTCAAAGGTGACTTCGAGTTCGTCCGCTGGAGCGTCTTCAAGCGGCAATGCGTCGTCGAGAGGGGGGCCAAGTGCGCGGTCGCCGACGACGGCCGCCGCGACCCCGGGCCCGAGGGTTCGCGCGTGCAGCTCAACATCCCGCGCAACTGGAACGACGCCATTGGCGTTCGCGTCGGCCCGAGCTACTGGATCAGCGAGAACCTCGAGGCCTTCGGGAGCCTCGGGATGACCACGCCCGCCGTGCCGAAGGAGACGATCGACGCGTCCACCGTCGACGCGCTCCGGCTCTACCTCACGTTCGGCGCGAAGTACGACATCAGCAAGCACTGGGCGATCGCTGGAAGCTACAACCACATCTACTTCTTCAACGTGGACACGAAGGGCGCGAACGACCAGAACATCAGCGCCCACCCCGCGAACGCGCCTGGTGGCACCGACTACAACGTCTCGCGCTCGCCGAGCGCCGACGGTCGCTACCGCTCGCAGATCGGATTCGTGAACGTCAACGTCGCTTACAAGTTCTAGGAACACCATGCGCATCACTCTTTGCTTATCGGCTCTGGCGCTCGCGCTGGCCGCTGCGTCGGCGGCGTGCTCCGAGGACAAGCCCGCTCCGCTCGACGCGACGACTGCCGACGGCGGAACGGATGCGGGCGGCGCCACGCTCGAGACGCCGTCGTCGGCCTGTACCAATCCGTCCGACTCGGTCTACGGCGATCCGGGCGCGCTCGCACCGGACGTGAACGCGCGCGGCGCGATCGTCAAGTGCGCGAAGGAGCCCGACCTGACGAAGGAGGCGATGCAGGCGAAGCTCACGGAGCTGGGCTCGGCGGGCAAGCCGCTCTCCAGCAACGCTCGCGTCTATCGCATCTCTTACCGGACCGAGCGCGGGGACACGGCCGGTACGCCGTCGGTCTCGAGCGCGCTCGTGTACATCCCGGATACGCCGCGTGCGGACAAGATCCCGATCGTGGTCGCGGCTCGCGGAAGCCGCGGGCAGGCCGAGCGCTGCGCCGTCACGAAGTTCGACGCGGCGCTCGAGGGCATCAACGGCGACGCGTGGCGGATGGTCTATCCGCTCGTCGGCTACGGCTACGCCGTCATCCTCCCCGACCTCGCCGGCTACGCGAACTTCGGCGCGGCGGGCAATCCGCCGAGCGCGTACGCGCAGGCAAGCGACGTCGCTCGCTCGACGCTCGACGGCGCGAGGGCGCTGAAGAAGCTCTTCCCCGCCCTCGACGACAAGGTCGTCCTCGTCGGTCACTCGCAGGGCGGGCACAGTGCCCTGTCGGCCCTCGCGCTCGCCGAGTCGTACGGGACCGCCGCGCCGATCGTCGGGGCCGCGGTCTACGCGCCGCTCTGGCTGAGCCAGCGCTCGTGGGGCGCCGTTCTCTACGAGCCCGTGGGCAAGACCTACAAGCTCGCGGAGTCGTCGGTCGGCGCCATCTCCGTCTGGTACCACTATACCCAGGCCGAGCTGCTCGACGGACCGGGCGCAGGGCGGAAGATGTTCGCGGCCGACAAGCAGGACGCCGTCGAAGCATTCGTGAAAAACGAGTGCTGGGGCTCGACCGAGCTGTCCAAGGTCGCAACCTACGCGCACGAGCTCTTCGATCCGACGTTTGTGTCCGAGATCTCCCTCCCGGCCGCGGCTGGCGGCGAATGCTCCGCCGAGATCTGCCAGCGCTGGGTCGATCGCTACATCGCCGACCGCCCGCATCTCACGGGCGCGGCCGCGACGACGCCGATTCTCCTCGCCTACGGTCTCAAGGACACGACGATTCCGCCGAACCGGATGAAGTGTGCCCTCGATCGGCTCGATCAGGACAACGCGAAGCTCACGACGTGCATCGAACCCGAGCAGTCCCACGGCGGGATCGTCTCCGCGCGGGGCGAATACGTCGCCGACTGGATCGCGAGCGTCGCCCTCGGCGGCGCGGCTCCGGCGGCCTGCACAGCAAACGAGACCGCGATTACGGAAGAGTGCGCCACTCCTCCGCCGAACGACTGACGTAGAAGTCATGTTTCGACAGCGCCTGCGAACGCGCGCGAGCCGAGCCCTCCTCGGCCTCGCTGCGCTGGCGACCACCTTCGCCTCGCGTGAGGTACGAGCAGCCGATGACGGGCGCGCGGTGGACGGGCGCGCGCTCCCGCCGCCGCGCACCGCAACGGCCGAGGTCGAGCCGCCGACCAAGGTCGTCGGCGAGAAGCCCGCGGTCGAGGAGAACGAGCTCGCTGGCGCGCCGATCCTCGGCGGCAACACGGACATCGGCTTCCAGCTCGGCGTCGCGGCGACGTTCACGCGTGTGTCACCGCGCTACCTCCCCTACCGGTGGAAGATCGACGGGCTCGTCTCCGCGAGCATCAAGGACGGACCGCGCGGCACCGAGGTGGTCCAGCAGAGCCACGACATGCGGCTCGACATCCCGCACGCCTTGAACGGCAAGCTGCGGATCATGCCGGGCATCTTCTTCGAGCGCACCGTCAACGCCGGCTACTTCGGCGTCGGCAACGCCTCGCCGACGATCACGAACCCGGACGGCAGCGTCGGCAGCCGCTACCAGTACGTGCATCAGGAGATCCGCGCGCGCGTCAACCTGCGCCAGCCGCTCGGTGGTGCGCACAGCATCATGTACGGCCTCGCGCTCCGGAACGTGAGCCCGTCGTCGTACGCCGGCAGCAAACTCGATCTCGATTCACGCCGCGTCGACAAGGACGGTAAGCCCTATCTTCGTGGCCTCGAGTCGCTGAACCACGCGGTCCTCTCGGGCGGCCTCGTCTACGACACGCGCGACAACGAGATCACGCCGCATCGGGGCAGCTTCGATCAGTACGCCCTCCGCGTCAGCGGCGCGACGCCGACACGCGCCGGCGTCTACTCCACCGGAGCGAACGTCATCCTCCGGCGGTACGTCCCCATCGGCGGGCCATTCGTCTTCGCGGCGCGCCTCTTCGTGGATGCCGCGGCCGGCAACGTGCCCTTCTACGACCTCTCGCAGGGCGGCGCGTTCATCCCCATCGACATGCCCGGCGGCGCGCAGGGCGTCCGCGGAGTGCCGAACGGCCGCTACTCCGGCCTCGTGAAGATGGCCGGCAACGTCGAGATCCGCGTCACGCACCTTCGCTTCCGGCTCTTCGGCGACGACTTCCGCATCGGCAACAACATCTTCTTCGACACCGGCCGCGTCTTCACGAAGTACGGGCCCGACCCTCGCGACGGCAAGGGCCTCGGGCTCAAGTACGGTGTCGGCGCCGGCGTCTTCGTCGTCTGGGGCACCGCCGCCGTCTTCCGCGTCGAGTTCGCGTACTCGCCCGACGCCGTCGCGGCGAACCCGAACTTCCCGATCGGCATCTACGCCGCCGACGGGCAGATGTTCTGACACGCTCCCCTCGCCGTTCGGTCCCTCGGCCCTTCGGGTCCCTCGGTTCTTTCGGTCCTTCGGTCCCTCGGTTCTTTCGGTCCTTTGGTCCTTCCGGCCGGGCGGCGCCGGGGGCGGAGAGCTCTCACGCCCGCGTCGCCCGTGCCGACCGAGAGCTCGTCTCCGCGCGCGGCACGCGCCAGCGACGCCTCACTTAGCTGCCGAGGTCATCGATCGGCGCGAGCCCGCGCGTGGCCAGGTGGTTCCGACCTGGGAGGGTGATCCTTGGCTCCTTGCGCGGGCGTGAGAGCTCCCCACCCCCGACACCGCTATCCGATCTGCTGATCGATCCTCAGGACGAAGTCGGGAATGAAGCCCCGAGGACCGACGTCGTGATCCGGCCTTCGCGTCGGCTCGGCTCACGAAGCATGCGCGATTGCTGACGACGACGACGCGCTCCGTCCCGCCAATCTCACGCGAGAGTGGAGCGATGCCGGTGAAGGTGTTCGCTGACGAGCTGCAGGGACCTGCGTGGGCTCGCGTGCGCGCGATCCGAAAAGAGAACTACGGGAACAGCGGAGAGCCGCTCGATTCCGAGGTAGTGCCCGAGGTCTTTCACCACCTCATGCCGTACGCCTCGCTCCTGACGACCGGCGAGGAGCCCGCCCTCGAGGAGTTCTTCGATGCCCTCGACGGATCGACGCGCGATGCGCTCATGTCGGCGCTCGAGCCGCTCGTGGAACAACTGAGGGCCTATGGGCTCGACGGTCCCGAGGCGCTCCAAGGGCGAGAGCTGATGCCGCCAGAGGCTCCCTTGTACTCCGGCTTTTCGGCGCAGGAACTGTCGGAAATACTCACGATTGATGCAGCATGCGAGATGGTGAGCGCCCGGTTGAAGATGAAGGGACCGTCACCGCCCGAGCAAGTCGCGATGCTCGACCTTGCCCGCTTCTACGATCTCAATGAAGAGCGGTCAGCCCCGGCAGCCCATTCGCGGAGGATAGCGGTGGAGCCAGCTCGGTCACGAAGGCGAGCAGCGAGTAAGCAATCCGGATAGCGGTGTCGGGGCTGGGGAGCCCTCACGCCCGCGCAAGGAGCCAAGGATCACCCTCCCAGGTCGGAACCACCTGGCCACGCGCGGGCTCGCGCCGCGCGATGACCTCGGCAGCCTGGGGAGGCCTTGCTGGCGCGTGCCGCGCGCGGAAACGAGCTCACGGCCGGCACGGGCGACGCGGGCGTGAGGGGGCCCCAGCCCCGGCGCCGCCCCGCCAGAAATCCTGAGTGGACTCAGAGACGGAGCGGCTCCGAGCGAGTGACGAGCAAAGCGCTCGAGCGAGGCGCGAGGCGCGAGGCGCGAGGCGCGAGGCGCGGCGATGGATCGGCCCCAAAGTCGACGCCTAAAACGGACAACGCGGGCCCACCCTTTCGGGCGGCCCGCGCTATCGGGTCCGGTCGCGGCGATGACCGCTTCAGGCGTCAGGCGTCAGGTGTCAGGCGTCAGGCGTCGATCGAGATCGAGAGCTTCTGCCGGAGCGCGAAGTACTCGTCGCTGACGGAGAACAGGACGATGTCCTTCATGCGTTCCTTCACCGCGACGCTCGTTGCCTCCTCGGTCGAACGAATGACCTCGGTCGCGAGCTGGAGGTCGTGCGCGAGGAGGAAGCCGACACGATCGGCCGTGAGGTCGATCGCCGCGACCCACTTCTTCAGGTCGAGCGCGCCGCCCGCCTGGAGAAGCTTCGAGACGACGCTCGCGAGCTTGTCCTTCTCGCCGCCCACGAAGTCCTGGCTCATCGCCTGCATCGCCTCGTTCACCTGACCCATCAGGTCCGGCGAGACGGGGAACTGCGGGACACAGAGCTTGATCGCCGCGAAGAGCCACGCCTTGAGACCCGTGCCGGTCGGCACGAGGTGGCGGACGTAGAAGCCCGGACGGAATGACGTGAGGTGACGACCCGCGAGGAACGCGAGCGACTGGTTCGGGATCGTGTTGTCGAACGCCGCCTGCCCGAGGACGATCGCCGGCGTACGTGCGTGCACGATGCCGAGCGAGCCCGTGTCGTTCGGGTTCTGGAACGTGAGCACCGGCGGCATCGCGAGGACGCCCTGCACGTAATAGAGCGTCTGCGAAACCGGGTACGGGTGCGTGGACGTGTCGATCGCGAGGCGCGGGTCGAACCCGATCTGCTCGATCGGTTGCGTGCGCGTGCGCACGATCGTCGGCTGGATCATCGCAAAGAGGCGCGTGAGGATCGGGTCGAGATCCCAGTGCATCACCTTGCTCCACGCGTCGTCATCGAGCGTGGCCTGCGCCGGCGCGGCGTTCTCGGAGCGGTGCTTGCGATAGAAACGCTCCTCGTCGGGCTCCGCGAGGTTGAGGATCGACAGCGCCTGGCAGAGGCACCAGGCCGGGTCGGCCTTCTTCGAGGCCGTGTAGAGCTTGCGAAGGAGCTTGTAGCTCTCCACGCGGTACGGGTTCTTGCGGAGGATGCCCGCCTGCGCGGAGACGGCCTTGTCGAGGTACTGGCCGGGGTCGGCCGCATAGATCTCGGCAAGCTTCTCGCCGCGGGTGCGGTCCTCGGGATCGAAGGCCTGCGCGGCCTCGTAGGCGTCGACGGCGAGATCCGGCTCGTTCAGGAACTTCTGATAGAGCTCGCCGAGCTTGTCGAGGACCTTGACGATCTTGTCACGGTCCTGCGCGACCTTCGCCTGATCGAGCTGCGCCTTGAGGAGACGCTCGACCTCGTCGTTCTGTCCCTTCGTGCGATAGAGCTCGATCGCCTCGTTGAGCGCCTTGTCGTTGCTCGGCTCGAGCTCGAGGGCGCGCGTGTAGAACGTGAGCGCCTGGTCGATGTCGCCCGTGTGCTTCGCCGCGATCGTCGCGGCGGTGTGCATGTACTTCGCACGCTGCTTCGGATCCTCGACGAAGTCGGCGAGGCGGAGGACGACGTCGACGAGCTTCGACCAGTCCTGGGTCTCCGAGTAGAGCTGCATCAGCTTCGTGAGGAGCTTGCGATCGTCCGGGCGCTCCTCGAGGGCCTGCGTGTAGGCCTTCGACGCGGCGGTGCGGTCGTTCAGCTTCCCGAAGAGGATGTCGCCGATCTCGAGGAGCAGCTCGAAGCGCTCGTTGCCCGTCGCGAGCTGGAGACGCGACTTGCGCACGTTGAGCCCGTTCTGCCACTCGCTCTTCTCGTCGTAGACCTTCGCGAGCGAGCGGAACGGACGCGGGTTCGACGGATCGAGGTCGGCCGCCTCGCGGAGCGGTGCGATCGCGGCGTCGAGGTTCCCCGAGCGGCGGGCGCTCTCACCGAGGTGATAGAGCGCCTCCGCGCGCTCGGAGCCCGCAAGCACGCTGTCGTACTTCTTGAACAGCTCCTCGTGCATGCTGTACGCGCTGTTCGGGTCGCCGAACTCGAAGAGCGCGTTCGCGGCGCGAGCGAGCGCGTCGACGTCCTGCGGCGCGAGCTGCTTCAGCGCGTCGACCGCCGCTACCATGCGGGGGTTCGTGACGGGCGGCGGCGGGATCGTCCCCGGCGCCGAGGGCGCGACCGAGATGCGAGCCTGGCTGGCCGGGCCTCCGCCGACCCACGCTGCGGCGCTCGGAGGACCGGAGAGGTCGTGGCTGGAGAGTGGGCCCGACGCCGCCGACGCCGGGAGCGACGGGCGCGACTGCGTCTTGCCGAACGCCTCCATGAAGCGAACGAGCACGCGGACGGCGTCCTCCTTCGCGAGGATGCCGGTGCGGTTCACGAGGCTCTCGTAGTTCTTCGACGCCTCGATCAGGCGGCCTGCCTCGAACGCGAGGTCGCCGAGGACCATGAGGGCATCCGCGTTCGACGAGTCGAGCTCGATCGCCTTCTTCGCCGCCGACTCCGCCTTCTGCGGATCGACGAGCTGCGAGTGGTGGACCTTCGCGAGCTCCGCCCAGAGGCGCGCGCGCGCGAGATCGCTCTCGGCCGTCTGGAGCTCACGCTCGACGAGGCCGACGACGCTGAGCCAGTCGCCGCGCGAGGCGTACGCCTTGCGGAGCGCCGAGCTCGCCGTCGCATCGCGCGGGTTCGCGTCGAGGGCGAGCTTGTAGCGCTCGATCGCGCTGTCCTTGTCGCCGCGCGTCTCGAGGAGACGGGCTGCGCGCATCCACTGCTCGGCCTTCGCCTCCGGCGTCGCCGCCTTCGCTGCGAGCGCCTCGATCGCGCTGAGCGCCGCGTGAGCGTCGCCGCTCATCTCGCGGAGCTGCGCGAGCGCCTCGAGCGCACCGGCGTGGGCCGGCTGGATCCCGAGGATCTGCTCGTACGTCTTGGTGGCGCGATCGGGCGAGCCGATCTGCTCCGCCAGCGTGCGGGCGCGGGCGAGCAGGAGATCGATCCGGCGCGTCGTATCGCCGGTCACCGATGCATGCTTCTCGTAGAGCGCGCAGACCGGCTCCCACTTCTCGAGGGCGCGGTAGTGACGCGCGAGCGCGCTGAGAGCGCCGTCGTGCGAGGGGTCGATCGCGAGGATCGCCTCGAGCGCCTCCGCGGCGGCCTCATGGTTGAGGAACTCCTCGTCGTGGAGGCCGGCGACGCGCTCGTGGAGGTTGATCTTCTGCCGGGGCGTCGCGGCGCATTCGATCTGCCGCTCGAGGACCTCGAGGAGCTCGCGGTACTTGCCCGTGCGGTTGAAGATGCGATCGAGGCCCTTCAGGGCGTTGAGGTTCGTGGGGTCGACCGCGAGGACGGCCTCGAAGCGGCGCGTCGCCTCCGGGAGATCGTTGAGGTGATCCTCGTAGACCTCGGCGACCTTCGCCAGCGCCTCGGCCTTCTCGAGACCACGCCGGGCCTCGGCGCGCCGCTCGAGGATCTGCGCGAGGGTGACGAAGTCACCGGTGCGCTCCGCGATGCGAGCCATCGAGTCGCACGCGCGCCCGTGGCCCGGGTCGTCCGCGAGCACCGTCATGAAGAGGTCACGCGCGCGCGCCATGTCGTTGAGGCGCGTCTCGAGGATCTCGGCGGCCTCGGCGCGGAGGTCGCGCGCCTTCGGCGCGCTCGCGGTGACGTCTGCGCGCGCCATGAGAACGGTGACGAGCTCCGGCCACTGCTGAGCGCGGCGGTAGATGCCCGTCATGCCCTCGGCGGCGGGCTCGTTCGTGGCATCGCCCGCGAGCACCTGCTGGTACGCAGCGAGCGCCATGTCCGCGCGGCCGAGCTTCTGCTCGTACCAGCGCGCGGCGCGCCCCATGAGCGCGACGTGATCCGCCTGCGCGAGCGTGGCGGCCTTGAGCGTCTCGCCGATCGTCTCGAGCTGCTCGGACCACGCCTGCTGCTTCGCCCCGCACAGCCGCTCGATCTCGGCAGCGTACTCGTCGTTGGTCGGCGACTCGCAGAGCGCCTGCGAGAACGCGACGACTGCCTGCTCCGCGTCATCGAGCTCGCTCGCGTAGAGGCGACCGATCTCGGCGAGCGCGCGACCACGCTCCTCGCCCGGGGGCGCCGACTGGCTCCGCTCGAGGAGCATCTCGACGAGCTCCTCGTACTTGCCGAGCGCCTTGCGAGCCTCCTCGAGCGCGACGAGCGCGATGTCGTCCTGGGGATCGAGCTCGACGATCGACGCGTACATCTGCTCGGCGCGCGCCTTGTCGCGACCGCCGCCGTCGAAGATGCGCGCAGCGCGGAAGAGCAGCGCCTTCTTCGTCTCGAGCTCGTCGTCGGACGTGCCGCGCACCTGTGCGGCGGCAGCGGCGAACGCGTCACCGACACGAATCGGATCCGCACCCTGGTCGACCGCGTTCTCGAGCGTGAGCGCGACCTCGAGGTCGCTCGGCGCAGCGAGCAGCGAGTCGATCATCTGCTGCACCTTCTCGGGCGCGATGCCGCCGGCGGCGCGCATCTGCGCGGAGGCGCGACCGATCGAGTCGAGCATGTCGAGCACGGCAGCCGCGTCCTTCGGACGGCGCGCCGGGTCCTTCTGGAGGAGCGAGAGGACGAACGTGTCGACGTCCTTCGTCACCCACCCGCGCGGCGCGTGGAGGCTCGGCGCCTCGGGCTCGTTCGAGAGGTGCGCGAACGCAGCGTCGGTCGCGCTCTCGTGGTGGAAGACAGGCTTGCCGGTGAGGAGCTCGTAGAGCACCGCGCCGAATGCGTAGACGTCGCTCTTCGGATCGGCCGAGCGACCACGCACGATCTCCGGTGCGACCGTCTTCGGCGAGCCGAACACGGCGAGGAGGCCGGCGTGCCCGTTGGCTGCGACGCTGCGGAGGCGAAGCCGATCGGTCCCGAAGTCGATGAGGCAGACATTGACGTCCGAGTCGCCGCCGCGCGCCGACACGAGGATGTTCTCGGCCTTGAGGTCGCCGTGGACGAGGTGCGCCTTGTGGATCGCCGCGAGCGGCTCGAGGATCCCGCGGAGGGTCGGGCGGAGCTCGGCGTACGCGACCGGGCCGGTGCGCGCGAGCCGCGCGGCGAGCGGCTGCGCGTCGACGTACTGGTAGGCGACGTAGAAGACGCCCGGCTCGACCTCGCCGGCCTCGAGGTGGCGGGGCAGACCCGCGTGATCGACGGTGCCGACGAGGCGGTTGGCGGTCAGGAAGCGATGCACGGCGCGGCGATCGCGCGCGGCCTCTTGACGAAGCACCTTGAGCGCGTAGACGGCCTTCGCGTCACCGTCCTGACGAATCGCCTGGTAGACGATCCCGAGATCGCTCTCGCCGATCTTCTTCTGGATGGTGAAGTCGCCGAGCTGACGTCCGACGCCCAGCTCCTCGCCGCCGAGCAACGTGACGACGTCACGGACGCGAGGATCGACCTCTTTACGGGAGTGGAGGATGACGTCGACGAGCGCGTCGATACGGTCACCGTCGAAGCAGCGCTCGGTGAGGGCGAGCGCGAAGCTACCCTTTGCGCTCTGGCCGCCGACCTCGTCCGGCGTGAGGCCGAGGAGGCGTTCGCTCATCTTCGTCATTTCCTCGAGCGTGAAGAGGCGCTCGAGCTCACCGCGCACAATGTCGATCGTCGGGTTCATGTTGCTGCTTGTCCTCGCGGATAGAGCCGGTTCGGGACGGGCACGCGACCGGAGCGAAGCCCTCGAATCGCGATAGCGCTCACGGGTGAAAGGCCGCGGGAGCTTAGCGGAAAATTCCGCGCCGATATTCCAAAAATCTGGCCATTTGTGTATGCCGCGGAGCGTTGATCCCGAAGGAGAAATCCGCCGCGGGAAGCCACCCGAACCGCGTGTCCCGACGTCGTCTCGACGGACCGCTCTCGCCGTCAGCTCGGTCCCGACCCGACGAGCCGTTTGAGGAGTCCGACGAACGCCTCCCAGAGCGTCACGGCGCGCGGCGCGCGGACACGATCGAGCAGCAGATGGGCGCTCGAGCGTGGGACGAAGCTCCCGGCGCAGTCCGCGCAGCGGAAGAGCTCCACCCCCTCGACGAGCTCGCCCTCCGACGCGTCGCTGAAGCGATGGAGCTCAGGTGCCAGCGAGCGCGTGCACCGCGGACACGCCCCCGATCCGCCGCTGCGCGGGCGAAGCGACGGCGGAGCTACGCCGCGGTCGACGCGCGCAGCCTCCGCCTCGACAGCGAGCGTGTGGACCTCACCGTCGAACCAGTCGACCCATAGGCCGCCGCAGGCATCGCAGACGTCGATCTCTGCAGAGGGCACGGCCTCGCAGCGCATCGGCTCCGCGCACCCCGGGCAGCGGACGATGACACCGCGATACGCCGGGCCGCGCGCAGAGAGGTCCATGGCGCACGCCATCATGCGCGAAGTCGGCGCGCGCTGCATCGCGCGAGTGAGCGTGACTCGAGATCGCGCTCGACGCCTCTATGGCAGCGCCGCCCGCATGTCCGCGCGGGGCGGCCTGTGCCCTCGCCCGAAAAGAGCGCGGTCCCTCCGGGCCCCTACCCGCACGGGCGCCTTCACGAGCGAGCTCGAGGGGCGCGAGTCGCGCCCCCCATCATCAGCCCGCTCGACGTGACGCGGCCCGGCAGGACCGCGCGTCAACGCACGTCAGTGGTGGACGTGGTCGCGCGTCAGGCCCGGGTGCGTCGCATCGCCGGGCTCGTGACGCGGGTTCGCGGTCTCCTTCGTTCCATCACGTCCGGCCATGCCCTTGAGCAGGTCCTTCGTGTAGATGAACTGATCGCGCGAATCATAGGGGACCGCGTGGATCCCGGTATCCATGCGGATGGCGTCGCAGGGACAGGCTTCGACGCAGAACCCGCAGAAGATGCAGCGCAGCTCGTCGATGACGAACTTCACCGGGTAACGCTCGTAGCCACGGCGCTCGCTGCCCTCCGGGTACTCGCCGGCCTCGATGTAGATGCACTGCGCGGGGCAGGCCGTCGAGCAGCAGAGGCACGCGACGCAGCGGGGGCTCGCGTCGTCGCGGAGCGTCAGGCGATGCAGACCGCGGAAGCGCTCCGGATAGGGGCGCTTCTGCTCGGGGTAGCTGATCGTGGTGACGCCCTCGGCCCACCGCTCCGTGACCGGGTCAGGCCGGGTACCGCGGACCATGTCGCGGGTGTTCTTGAAGAAGTGGCGCATCGACGCGCCGATGCCCTTCATGATCTCCGGCAGGTAAGACTGAACCGTGGGCGTCTTCTCGACGTACTGCACCGGCGTCGCGTTGAGCGGAGCGGGCGGCTTCTTCGGAAAGGCTCGGGGCATGGCCGTGCGGGACGATAGCGTTGAAGGTCAGAAGGATGAAGGGAAAACCGTGAAGGCGGGGCCGGTCAGGCGGCCTCGGTCGTGATCGGACCGGGGTCGGTGATCGGGCCTTCCTTCGTACCACCGGCCGCGGCTGCGAGCTTGGCGCTCGAGCCGACGATCGCCTCCTTGCGGACCGGGGTCCGGACGAACCCGACGATGGCCCAGAGGATGAGGCCGGTGATGACCGCGGCCGTGAAGCCCTGGGTGACGTCGGCGGCGACCTTGAGGGCGCCCGCGGCGTTCGGACCCGCGTTGTCGATGGCGAGCCACACGATGCCGGTCGCGAAGATGTTGGCGAGCGACGCCGGGAGGAGCACCGTCCAGCCGAGCTTCATGAGCTGGTCGTAGCGGAAGCGCGGGAGGCTCCAGCGAATGAACGCCTGGATCCAGCAGATGAAGATCGTCTTCCCGAAGAACGCGAGCACGCCGATGATCACCACCCAGACGTGCGGCATGCGCGTGTGGAAGAGCTCCGTGGCGCCGAAGGCGATCGTGAGCCCGTCGCGGTGGAGGAACGGGAGGTGCCAGCCGCCGAGGAAGATCAGGACCATGAGCATCGAGCTCGTGGCGATCTCCATGTACTCGGCGAAGTAGAACATGCCGAACTTCATGCCCGAGTACTCGGTGAAGTAACCGGACACGAGCTCGCTCTCCGCCTCGGGGAGGTCGAACGGGATGCGCTTCGTCTCGGCGATCGCCGCAGCGAAGAAGAGAAAGAACGCGAGCGGCTGGACGAAGATGCCCCAGCTGTTCTCACCCTGCCAGAGGACCATGTCCTCGAGGCGCACCGAGCCGTAGACCATGAATGCGCCGACCAGCGTGAGGCCGAGCGTGACCTCGTAGCTGACCATCTGGCTCGCGGCGCGGAGCGCCCCCATGAGCGAGAACTTGTTGTCGCTCGACCAGCCGGCGATCGCGGCGCCGACGATCCCCTGCCCCGCGATGGCGAAGATGTAGAGGATGCCGATGTTGAGCGTCGCGATCTGGAGCGGAACCGCGGTCAGACCAGCGGCGATGCCGTGACGGGGAACCGCCGGCCACACCGTCTCCGGCGAGAAGCCCGCCGGGCACGCGTCGTTGACCATCGCCGCGTACTGCGTGCCGTTCTTGCAGACGGTACGAACGATCGCCTCGGGGACGACCGTCTCGCCGAACGGAATGACCGCGGTGAGCGCGATGACCGGGAAGAACGCCAGGATCGGCGCGAGGCTGAAGAGGAGCTTGTCTGCCTTCGGCGGCATGAAGTCCTTCTTCGTGAAGAACTTCACGCCGTCAGCCGCCGTGTGAAGGAGGCCCGCGATGCGCAGCTCGAACTTGCCGATCTTCAGCGGCGCACGGTTCGGACCGATGCGGTCCTGCATCATCGCGCCGCCGCGACGGTCGTACCACGTGAGCAGCGCGCCGATGTTCACGACGAAGCCGACCATCACGAGGATCTTGAGGGCGGTCCAGAGAAGCGACATTCCGGTCATGGCGAGGTTTTCTCGTGAAGTCTCGTAAGTAGACTCAGGGAGCGGTCGAAGGAGCCACCGCAGCGGTGCCCTGCGCGACGCCCGCAGGCGACGCTTCTGCTTGCGCGCCCGTTGGCGTGAGCTGAGCGCGGATGTCCTTCAGCTTCGTCCAGGTCGGCTCGATGCCGAGCGCGACTGCGAGGGCGCGGACCTGCTCCCACGCCGGTCGCGATGCGCCCTGGGGCTCGAGGCCCTTGTCGGACTTCTGCCAGAGGCCCTGGCGGTTGACGTACGTGCCTGAGTGCTCCGCCCAGGACGTGGCGGGCAGCACCACGTGCGCCGCCTCGGTGAGCGCACCTTCGTGCGCGGCCACGACGACGAGCGAGCTGACCATCGCGAGCGCGGTTGCATCCTCGGGATCGTTGCGCGGGGTGACCCCGCCGAGCGCGACGACGTGGGCCACCTTCCCTGCCCGGATGTCGTCGACGAGCTGCGGGAACGGCCGGAGCGTCGGGGCGAGATGGACGACGCCCGCGGTGTTCGGGTTCTTGTCCTCGTCGATGAGGATGTCGTCCTTGTAACCCACGCCCGCGCCGGTCACGTAGAGCCGGAGCTCCTTCTTCGAACCCTGCGCGAGGCGCGCGAGCTCACGAAGCGCCCAGTTGTCCTCGAGCGAGTGCTGCGCGCTGAGGACGAACGCGATGCCCTCACGCGGCGCATCCGAGAAGCGCTTCGTGACCTCGGCGAGCGCGGCGTCGGTCGCCGAGTGCTTGCTCTTCACCTTCGCGTTCGTGACGCGGCCCACGTGCGCCGCGCGGTACGACAGCATACCGCCGTCGCACATCCAGTACTTGTTCACCGCCTCGTTGTCGCGCGGACGGTAGCGGTACGCCTTGTTGTAACGCGGGTCGTAGTCGAGGTGCGCGTTGCAGCCGGTCGCGCAGCCCTGGCACACGCTCTTCGCCGTGCGGAGGAACCAAACGCGGGCCTTGAAGCGGAAGTCCTTCGTCGTGAGCGCGCCGACCGGGCAGACGTGCTCCGTCATGAAGGTGTAGTGGCCTTCGAGCTCGCGGCCGGGGGCCACGAAGATCTCGTTCAGGTTCCCGCGCTCGCGCATGTCGAGGACGGGATCCTTCGCCACTTCCTCCATGAAGCGGATGCAGCGCGTGCACATGACGCAGCGCTCGGCGTCGTAGACGATGGTGGGGCCGAAGACGACGGCCTTCGGCTTGTGCACCGGCTCGTCGCGCATGCGCTTCTGCGTCTTCTGGTGGTCGAGCCAATAGTCCTGCAGCTTGCACTCGCCGGCCTGATCGCAGATCGGGCAATCGACGGGGTGGTTCAGGAGCAGGAACTCTTGGACGTTCGAGCGCGCGTCGAGGACGTGCTTGCTCGTGTCCGCCAGGACCTCTTGCCCATCCACCGCCGGGAGCTGGCAGGCGGGCTGGAGCTTCGGCTTCTGAACGGGCCGGTAGTCACCGAGCTTCTCGTCCCACTCGACGATGTCGAGCATCATCGCGCGCTGGTTCGGCGCGGGTTTCACCTCGACGAGGCACATCCGGCAGTTCGCCGGAACGCTCAGACCGGGGTGATAGCAGTAGTGCGGGATCTCGATCCCCTCGCGGGCAGCCGCGCGGATGATGCTGTCACCCGGTTCGAAGGGGATGGTTTTTCCGTCAAGCTTGAACGTGGGCATGAGGTCGTCGGGGTGGTGGGCTCGAAGCGAGCCTGGACGCACCCGTGGCCGGGGATTTACGACGAATCCCTGCTGCTTGGAAGCACGCTTTCACACCGGCGCATCATTTGGGGCTCGCGCCCCGACTACCCGCAGAGGTTGCGGCCCCGACTACCCGCAGAGGTTGGAGCGGTCGCCCGCCTGGAATCCGGGAGTCGCGACCCGAGCCCGATGGACGCGCCGGCTACTACGCCTGAGCTGCCCGAGCGATTCAGGGAAGCGAGATCAAGCCGAGCCGCGCGACCCGCCCGAGGATGGCCCTCACCTCGTCCTCGGGCATCCCAGCCATGTCGATGATCGCGTCGACCGTGTTCCGGCCATCCACGAGCGACAACACGAACGCGGCACGCGTGTCGATCGGTGCCTTGGCGATGAGCGCCCGGGAAGCGAGCACCTTCGGGGCGGTCTCGCGGCGGGTCGTCCGAGCAAGCTTCACGGCCGCCGTGCCGACCTCGTCGACCGTCACAGGAGGGCGGTTGCTCCGCTCCCGACGTCGCGTCCCGGTCGTCGCCTCCGGCTCCCACGAGGCCGTCCTTCGTGCCGAGGGCCGGTCCGAGCGTGGCGCGGTCGACCCTGGCCCCGGCGACGGTGTCGGGTCGGGATCCTCCTCCCGACGGACGCTGTCACGGATGCGCCGGGGCGAGGGCGTCGAGATGGGCTCCGCTTCTTCACGGCGGAGGCTGTCACGGACGCGCTTCATCTCGGCGCTGTCCATCCGCGGCAGGCCGCTGCTCGAGCCGAGCCCCGGTTGCGTCTTCGTCTTGTTGCTGGGCGGCTTCGGCATTGGATCTCGTGCGCGGGCCCCTCCCGCCGTCGGATCGAAACCCTCTTCGATTTGGCGCCCACTGCTCCCGGGCGTCAAGGGACGCGGAGCAGCTCGCCCCCCCCGCAACGGCCGAGTCTACGCGAACGGCCAATGAATGGAACACGTCCGTGCCCTTGCCGCGCGATTGCAGCCCCGCCGATGCGGGCGGGCTGTCCCTGGACGGGCCCCGCTCTGCGGGCTGATGGCTCACCTCGACGGCGTTCTCCGCGCGCCTCCACCTGTCGGGTGTCCCGCTGCCGCTCGGGAGCGGCTAACATGCCGCCCCTCGCCACGTCCCCGTGGGACGGGATTCGCCTCGAGGCCGCGACGATCGCGGGGCTCGGCCCCGAGCGCTGCCGGGACGTCGCGCTCCTCGGCCACGCCTCTCTCGTCGTCGTTCCCGAGCTCGGAGGGGACACGCCGACCATCGACGAGCGTCTCGTCGTCACTCCCGCCGTCGACGGTCTCGTCGAGCTTCCCCGCCATCGGAGATGGCGAGGTCGGCATCGGTGCAGTCGCCATGCGCATCCCCGACGCGCGGCGGCGCGTCGGGAGACCTTCAATGAGGCGCGCGATGACCGGCACGTCGACGGCACGAAGCCATCGCGAGCCGCCGGGTGCCGCGACCCAGCAATCGGGTGGGAGCTTCCCCGCCAGGGTCGCCTCAGCGACGGCCGCAGTCGTGAGCGGGCCGATCGGCGCCCCGCCAATCCGGTAGACGAACCACTCAGACGCTCGAGACACGACCCATCGCGTTCTTGCAGGCGCGAGGAGGGGCTTTGCTTAGCCTCCTCGCGCCCATGGGGCAAGAAGAGTATCGGGCGTCGCGAGCGAGCGAACGGTCAGTGCCGGCGTTGGATCAGTGATCGCACTCGCCGCCGATCATGTTGAGCGATCCGAACGTCGGAACGATGTCGCTCAGCATGGCGCCGTTGATGAGATCCGAGAGCCCCTGCGTGATCGGGAAGCACGGCGGGCGGATGCGGACGCGGTGAGGCGTGCCGGAGCCGTCCGAGACGAGATAGTACCCGAGCTCGCCGTTGCCGCCCTCGGTGTACGAGTAGACCTCGCCCTTCGGGACCTTCGCGCCTTCCATCACGAGCTTGAAGTGCTGGATGGTGGCTTCGATCGTCGTGTAGACGTCCTGCTTCGGCGGGAGGATGACGCGCGGATCGTCCACGTTCACCGGGCCCTCGTCCGCCATGCGGTCGCACGCCTGGAGGATGATCCGGCAGCTCTGGCGGATCTCGCCGAGGCGCACGAGGAAGCGATCCATGTTGTCGCCGCACGTCCCGACCGGGACGTCGAAGTCGACCTCGTCGTACTTCAGGTACGGATGTGCCTTGCGAACGTCGTAGGCGACGCCGGTGGAGCGAAGGCACGGTCCCGTCCACGAGAGCGCGATCGCGTCGGGGCCGGAGATCTTGCCGATGTTCTCGAGCCGATCGATGAAGATGCGGTTCTTGAGGAGCATCCCCTCGCCTTCCTCGACGATCTTGAGGATGGCGGGGATGGCCTCACGGCACATCGACTTGAGCGCGGGGGTCGGCGGGTTCGCCATGCCGCCGATGCGGCCGAACGAGTGCGTGAGACGAGCGCCGGTCTCCTCTTCGAGGATGTCCCAGACCATCTCGCGCGCCTTGATGTACCAGAGGAACGGCGTGAACGCGCCGAGCTCCATGGCCATCGCACCGTTGCACGTGAGGTGGTCCGAGATCCGGGCGAGCTCGCCGAGGATCATGCGGTACCACTGGCAACGCTCCGGCACCTCGATGTCGCACATCTTCTCGACAGCGAGCGCGTAACCGACGTTGTTGAGCATCGGCGACACGTAGTTCAGGCGATCGACGTACGGGAACACCTGGGTCCACGTCCCGCGCTCGCACATCTTCTCGAAGCCGCGATGCAGGTAGCCGATCTGGACGTCGCTCTTCACGATCGTCTCGCCGGACAGCTCCAGGACGATACGGACGGTGCCGTGCATCGCAGGGTGCGACGGCCCCATGTTCAGGTGCATCGGCTCCGACGGGAGCTCGAGCTCGTTTTCGTCGAGATCGAGATCGATCGGCTCCATCAGCTCTCTCCTCGGTCAGTGCCCCAAGCGCGACGGCCGAAGGGCATGCCTTCGTCGAGGCCGAACGGCGCCTGCTTTTCGAGTGTCACACCAGCCTCTTCCTCGGTGCGGTACGGCACGAGCGGCTGGGTCTTGTTCGCCGGGTAGTCCTTGCGGAGCGGGTGCCCCTCGAACTCCGGATACATGAGGATGCGGCGCAGGTCGGGGTGGCCCTTGAAGCTGATCCCCATGAGGTCGTAGGTCTCGCGCTCGAACCAGTTCACGCCGATCCAGATGTCGGCGACGGTGTCGATCTCGGCGCCCTCGCCCTCGGCGTCGCCGATGCGCGCCTTGAGGCGGAGCCGATGGCGCTTCGCGACCGAGTACAGGTGGAGGACGACCTCGAAGCGCGGCTCGCGATCGGGGTAGTCGACTCCGCAGAGGTCGACGCTCATGTCGAACGACATCGCCGGATCGTCGCGGAGGAAGCGACAGACTTCCTTCCACTTGTCGGCGCGGACGACGGCGGTGTCGTCACCGAACTGGGAGTGGGTCTCGACGACCGCGTCGCCGAACTTCTCCTTCAGCGCTTCGAGCACACGGACGCTCATCTCACGCCTCTCCTTCGCGCGACGACTTCTTCCGAAGCTGGATGAGGTCTCGAACGGGATCTTCACGTGGCTTCACGATGCCGGGGCGGCGGTCGCCGGTGGCGTTCTTCGTGATCTTGTCCTGAAGGAGCATCAGCCCGTCCAGCACGGCCTCGGGGCGCGGGGGGCAGCCCGGGACGTAGACGTCGCACGGGATGATTTTGTCGATGCCCGGGACGGTCGTGTAGTTGTCGTAGAAGCCGCCGCAGCTCGCGCACGTACCGAACGCGAGGACCCACTTGGGCTCCATCATCTGCTCGTAGATGCGGCGGAGCACCGGCGCCTGGCGCTGCGAGATCGTCCCGACGACCCAGAGGAGGTCGCTCTGACGCGGCGAGAAGCGCGGGGCCTCCGCGCCGAAACGCGCCGAGCCGTCGAAGCGCGGGCTCGTGAGCGCCATGAACTCCATCCCGCAGCACGCCGTGACGAACGGGTACTTGAAGAGGGACCACTTGCGCGCCCACGCGAGGAGCGCGTCCAGCTTGGTCGTGGCAAAGCCCGAGGTGCCGCTCGCGCCTCCCTCGAGCGTAACGTGCTTCAGCTCTCCCATTCGAGGGCTCCCTTCTTCACGACATAAACGAGCGCCACGACGACGACGGTGAGGAACCCGAACATCGATGCAAGCCCGACCCAACCGAGGCTCTTGAACTGAACCGCCCACGGGTAGATGAACACCGCCTCGATGTCGAAGACGACGAAGAGGATCGCGGTCAGGTAGAATTTGACGGAAAGTTTGAGGTGATTGCCGCCTGAGCTCTCGGAGCCGCACTCGAACGGCTTCATCTTCTCGGGCGTCTTTTCCAGCTTGCCACCGAGGAAGGTGGCGCCAGTGAAGAAGAGCAGCGCGAGGATGATCGCGATGGCGATCATCAAGAACATCGGCAAGTAGGTCCCGATCATCGGAGTCCTTCAGCGAGCGTCTTGGATTTCCAGGGGAAGTCGAACAGCGCCTGGCACGGTTCCTGGAGCAAGCGTCGCCGATTTGTAGTGCTGACCCCGGCCGGAAGTCAACGACTCCCGGTATTTGGCGGCCAGCCAGCTGCGGTCCCGTTCATCGCTGGCGAGCTCGGCCGGGGGCCGGCCACCATCCTGCCGCCATCCTGCCCTGGCCGGCGAGGGACGAGCACGACATGGACGGCTCGATCCCGCGCTGGTACGAGGACCTCTCGAGGTGAGACGAGCATGGCCATTCGAAAGATCGCGACCGTCGGGCACCCTGTCTTGCGTCAGGTCGCGCGGGAGCTGACGAAGGAGGAGCTTCGGTCAGCCGAGATCCAGCGCTTCATCGACGATCTCGTCGAGACGATGCACGACGCCGCCGGCGCGGGCCTCGCCGCAAACCAGGTTTACGAGCCGATCCGCATCACCGCGATCGAGATCAACAAGAACCCGCGCTACCCGTACAAGCCGAACTACCCGCTCACGATCCTCGTGAACCCGGTGGTGACGCCGACGACGGACGACACGTTTCTCAACTACGAGGGCTGCCTCAGCGTGCCGAACCTCCGCGGCGAAGTGCGCCGCTTCACGGGCGTTCGGGTCCGAGCCTGGGACCGCGAGGGAAACGACCTCGACTTCGAGGTGAAGGGCCTGACCGCGGGCACGTTCCAGCACGAGGTCGATCACCTCGACGGCAAGGTGTTCCTCGATCGCGTGGAAGACACCCGCTCGCTCACGACGTGGGCCGACTTCGAGCGCTTCCACATGGCCGCGTTCGTCGAGCGCGCGAAGGCGCTCGTCGCGAAGCACGGGGCCTGAGAGCATCGTCGGGACGTGAGACGCGCGCGTCGTTGCGTCGACGCGCGCGTCCACCTCACCGCTGCGTGACGACGACGTTGTCGATGACGGCCTCCGCCGTGAGCCCACTCTCGGCGCTGCTGTAAAAGGCGCCCACGCCGATCTCGACCTTCGTCGGATTGCCCGAGAAGTACGTCTCGCCGTTCGAGTCGAGCGCCTTGTCGTCGACCATGATCGTCCCCTTGTAGCCGCCAGCGTCGCGCGTCACCGTCACCTTGGCGTCGTACCACTGGCCGATGACGTAGCCGACGTTGCCCACGAACGCGTGGCCGTTCCCCTCGCCTTGCGGGTTGTTGTCGTCGAGGCACGGCGACGCCCCGGGACAGCTCTTGTAGACCGCAAGGCCGTACTCGGCATTGCCGAAGCTCGGGTGGTTGTTGACCTGGATGGCCGCGAGCACGAAGTAGCCCAGATCAGCGGTGTTCAGCTTGAAGCGGAAGGCGAGCTCGATGCTCGTTCCGACAGAAAGGGCGTCCGCCACCGTGTGCCAGCGCGCGACCTTCCGCGACTGGCTGCTCGCGGCAGCGTGCGCGCGGAGCCCGCGCGAGTCGCCGTCCCCGATCTTGTCCTCGGCCGAGAGTGACGAGCCGTTCGTCGGCACGATCTCCGAGCGGGTCCATGGGACGTCCACCTCGAAGTCGTCGCAGAAGAGCTGACCGGTCGGGGGTGAAGCCGGGCATCGGAACGTTCCGCTCGCGTCCGGCGCAGTCACGTCGGTCGAAACATCAGCGCTCGCCCCGTCGCGGGCGCTCGAGTCGCTCGAGCCGTCGCCGCCGTCGTCTGCCGGGAGCGTTCCGCCTTCGGCAAGCTCGTAGTCGGCATCGAGCCCGCTGATCGCGTTGCATGCGGCCAGGACCGAGACCGACGCCGCGAGCCAACCGAGCGTGCGCGCGCCTCGCTTGCCGATCATCAGAACCTCCCTCGCAGCGCAACGCTCGCAGGCGCGAGCGAGACGCCGACGCTCGGCTCACGCTTCGCGCCGGACGGCTTGCCCCAGAGAAGACCGTAGACACCGAGCGCGGCACCCGCACCGGCGACGATGAACGAGACGGTGGAGACGGTGCCGAGCATGCGGCCCGACTCGACGTCGTCGAACGCTTGCTGGTTCCCGCACCGGAGGTCCGGACACGAGGTCTTGGCATCGCTCCCCGCGCCCAGCGCCATCAGGCCCGTGACCGAGCCGGCAGCAACGCCGGCAGCAGCGACGCCGAAGCCGATGAAGACGAGCGGGCTCAGCGAGCGCTCGGGCGCCTTGTCGCCTTGTGGGGGCGATGGCTGCGTCGTCGCCGCGCCGGTCGACGGTCCAGCGTCGAGCTCGATCCGCTTCGACTCGCCTTCGCCGAGCGTGATCTGGCTCGTCGCGTCTGCGCGTCCCGTCGCTTTCACCACGATCGCGTGCGGGCCGGGATCGAGCGGGAGCGGGATGCCCATCGACGGCGCGCCGAGCACGACGCCGTCGCGCTCGACCACGGCGTCTTTCGGTGCGGTCGGCGAGAGCACGATTGTGAGGCGCGCAAGCCGCGGCTCGAGCGCGGTCGCGCGCGTCGTCGCCTCTTCTTCGATCGGCCTCAGCCCTTCGGCCTGTGCGCGTGCACGGGCGTCGACCCAGTGGCTCATCGCGCTCGTGAGCTTGCCGACCTTCTCCTCGCAATCGGCGAGATTGATCAGCGTGATCGCCTTCGGATCGAGACGCAGGCTCTCGACGAGATGCGGGAGCGCCTCGTCGCACTTGCCGTCCTGCGCGAGCAGGTAGCCGATCTTGAGCTGCTCGCGTGCCGTCGCAGGGTCGCCTGCCGCGGCCGGAAGCTGCCAGAGGACGATCGCTGCTGCGACGAGGCAGGCGCGGATGCGCATTGGTAGATCCTACTTTCCTTCCCGCCAGAGGGCGGGCGTTAGAGCAAGAC
>Ga0066255_1000315_pt1 | contig 101764 bp, 85 predicted proteins | sample ThiBiot_750_biof_FD_71148 | JGI IMG/M metagenome (GOLD analysis project Ga0066255, IMG submission 71148) | Wastewater bioreactor microbial communities from Cape Town, South Africa - Thiocy_expt_750_biof (version 2) | ecosystem: Engineered > Bioreactor > Thiocyanate-remediating >...
GGCGCCTCGGCGATTCAATGTTCGTCGAGTAGTCGGGACGGGTACGAGGCTCCTCTCGCTCCCGATGCCGCGCCGCAGCAGCAGCTCATCTCTCCCGTCGACGCCGCGGCCGAGGCAGACGTCGCGGACGGCATCGACCAAGAGTGCACCGGCGAGAACAAGCAGATCTACGTCCTCACACTTGATCCGGATGCGATCTACCGGTTCGATCCCGCGTCGCTCACATTCTCGCTCGTCGGTAAGCTCGACTGCCCGTACCGAAACCCATTCTCGATGGCGATCGATCGCCGCGGCTATGCGTGGGTTTTGTTCGGTGGGCACCTCGTCAACGTCCGCCTCTCTGACCTTCAATGTAAGGAAGTCGTGTTGAACAACGCTCCAGCGAAGTTCGGCTTTTTTGGAATGGGATTCAGCAAGGACGACTCGAGTACGGGAGAAAGTCTGTTTGTCCACAAAACAGACCTGTTCAGGATCGTTCCCACGACGCGCGACGTCAGTCTGGTAGGACGGACTAGCAGCACACTTGGAACTGCCGAGCTGACGGGCACGGGTGATGGCAAGCTCTTCGGCTATTCCCCGCTCAACGGCGTGATCGCACGCTTCGACAAGACTACCGGCGCGAGCCTCGAAACCTATCGTACCTCCGCCGTCAACGGCGGTGCATGGGCGTTCGCACACTGGGGCGGCGACTTCTGGATTTTCTTGAAGCCGCTCGACAAGTCGACGTCGACCGTCTACCGCTACTCGCCGACAACGGACGAGACTACGATCGCGATAGAGGACACGGGGCTCGCCATCTTCGGAGCCGGCTCGTCGACGTGCGCACCCTTCAAGCCGGTAAATTGAGGGCGACGGAAGCGCGAGCCGGCGCGTTCTTCGGGCGTTTCCCGAATCAGTGCCGATGGTCGTGGCTTCCGTGGTCATGAGGAGCGCTTCGGTGCTCGAGCGGCCCGCTGTCGCTCTGGCTGGCGCTGTCGACGGGTCGGGCGCGGTCTGCCGGACCGAGCCGTCCGTCAATCGCCTCCTGGTACTTGTGCTGCGCGCCTGCCTGGTAGGCGACGAGCAGGACGGCGAGGATCGCAACGAAGGTCGCCGCCGAGAGGAGCGCGCGCATCGAGAGCGCCTTCGGCGCGAGGAACGGCGGTCGGTAGCTGTGGCCCGCGCCTTCGAGGAGAAACACGACGAGCGCCGCGTGCACCGGCGTGTGCCCCATCACTTCGAGCTTGCCGCCGAAGACCGAGCTCGTGATGAGAAACACGATCGTGATCGTGAGCGCGAGCGTACGGCCGAGCAGGCCGAGGATGAGCAGATGCCCGAGGGAGAGCTCGACGAACGCCGCGCCGATGAGGAAGAAGTCGAGCGTGAGCCCCATCGCGAGCCCGGGGTGCTGTGAGAGTACGTACAGGGCCCAGTCGGGGTAGACGAGCTTCTCGAGCGCGACCCAGAACAGCGAAAAGCCGACGGTGAGGTAGAGCGCGGGCAGACCGAGCCCGCGGATCTTGCCGTCCTCGAAGCGGCTCACCGTCAGGGCGAACGCGATGCCCGGGTAGAATGAATAGTCCAGTAGGTGAAAGAGCCCGAACGAGAACGCGGCGTAGAGCCAGAGCACGCCGAGGAGCACGCCCGCCGCCGGCACCGTCTGGGGGATGAGGAGGAGGAGCACGACGCCGAACTGCGCCCAGCCGAGCGCCTCGTGCACCGCCGGCAGCTCGGGAGCGAGCAGCGTCCCCGCCTGCCACGCCATCAACATCGTCGCGCCGGCGCCGACGCGGAGGACGACCATCGACTCGCCGCGGTACGTCTCGAGCCACGCATCGATGCGCTTCGCAAGCGCCGTCGAACGCAGCCACTCGTCGGCGAAGGCGAGTCCGCCGATCACCGCGGTGCTGAGCGTCGCGAGGGCAAGGAACGTCGGCGTCGCCACCTCACGCAGCGTGCGTGGTCGGTCGGCGTACGTGAATTGACTGAACCACTTCACGTGGGCGTATGCGAGCGCCGGGACGAGCAGCACGGCGATCACGAGAGGGAGGCGCAGGCGCCGCGCCAGAACGAACCGAGCCTCACGCGTGAGCATCTCGACTGGGCTAACTGTTTGCGACGTCGTGTGCAACACCGTTGTGCCTGCGGCGAGCCCCGCCTGGAGATGACCCGCAGAGAGCTTCACCACGCCCAGAGAAGCGCCACTCCTCCGACGCGCCATCCTTCGATGACGATGAGACGGCGCGAGGGCGAGCGACTCGAGCTGACCAAGACCGACGGTGCTCGCGGGGCTTCGATCGCTTCGGGTCGCCTTAGGAGCGACGGTCGCGGCGCGCGCGGACCTCTTCGAGAGCCTCGCGCGTCTCGGTCCTCGCGGCGATGACGGCGCGCTTGTCGTGAGCCTTCCTTCCGCGGCCGAGTCCCAGCGTGACCTTCACCCACCCGTCCTTGAAGTACAGATTGAGCGGCACCAAGGTGTAGCCCTCGCGCAGGACGGCGCGCTCCAGGTGACGGATCTCCCTGGCGTGCAGGAGCAGCTTGCGCGCTCCCTTCTCCACGTGCGGAAAGGCGCGGGCCTGAGAGAAGTGTGCAATGTACATCTGGCGAAGCCACACCTCGCCGCGTTCGACGGCAGCGTAGGCTTCGGTGAGATGGGCATGGCCCTCGCGGAGCGACTTCACTTCGCTTCCGCGCAGCACGATGCCCGCCTCGTAGCGTTCCGAGATGTCGTAGTGGAAGGTCGCGGCGCGGTTCTGCGCGATGAGCTTCTGCGCTTCTTTTCGACCACCTCGGCTCACGGCCCATCTCTAGCCGGCTCGGCCTCGGCGCGGTAGCTCCCCGCGCGGGAGCAGCGAGGCCGCGGGTGTGCCTCCGACGCCACGATCACGCGTGGCCGAGCTCCACGGCATGACACGACGATCAGACGCCAAGTGGTTCAACCAGTGAATCTCTTGCGGGCTCGTGGCTGGAATGCCAGTTGCTCCGTGCCCCACCATGGCTTCCACTTTCCTTGTCCGCGTCAGCCTCGTCGCAATGCCGTTGCTTGTAGGGTGCAACAGCACGGTCTTCTCTCCGCCCGCGCGCCCGATGCCGCTGGAGTCGGCCGCCACGCTCCCGATGGGTGATACCGGGATCCAGGTCGAGGGCGGCACCCATGGGCGGATCTTCGGGCCCGACCTCCTCTCCGGGACCGTGCGCGTTCGACATGGGATCGCCGAGGACGTCGACGCGACTGGCGAGGTCTCGGCGATGCACGTCGACGTGCATCCCGATGTCCCCACGTCGACCTCGACCTTCGTTCATGCGGCACGCGGCGGCGCGAAGGTGCGCCTGGCGAAGCCGCTCGCGATCGCGGGCGGCTTCGGCGGTGGGTTCTCGGCTGCGGGAGCGTTCGTGAGCCCTGAGGCCGGGCCCATCGTCGCCTGGGAGAACCGCTACGTGGTCCCGTTCCTCGCGACGCGGTTCGGGGTGAGTCAGCCCATCTCGCCTCGCGCCGTCGACACGAGTGAGCAGCAGGACGGCTCGCGGATCGATCGCCCGCGCACGACGTGGCTCGCCACGGGCGTCGCCGGGCTCCGGATCCCCATCGGCTGGTCGGAGCCCGAAGCGGGGACGCTCCGCGGCTCGCTCCTCGCGGGCGCAGGCGTGACCCACGTGGCCGACAACCGCGACAAGGACACTTTCAGCCAGTTCGCGGTCGGCGGCGAGCTCGTGTTCTAAGTCGTCGCGTCCGCCTCACTCATTGCGAGGGGCGACATCGACAGCCCCGACCAGGCAACGTGCGAGCTGACATCGAGACATAGGCCCGAAGGGGCTCGGCCGATTCTTCGACGAGCACCTTCGTGCGCGCCGCGTGTGACGGTGCCTGTGCTGTACGAGTGCGCGCGCCGTCCTCGCGGACCGCACGTTCATGCGGTCCCGCTGCCGTCGCTTTCCCCGCACGATGAGCGCTGGAGGATTCGATGTACATTTCGGCCAAGCGCTCGTTCGCCATCCTCGGTGGAGCTGTCCTTTCGGTCGCGGCCTGCGGGGGCGATGATGGAGCAGCGGGTGGAGGCGGCCCGAGCGGCCAGCAAGACGCCGGGAACGTGCCGTCCGGGAGCTCCGACGGCGGAGACGGGGATGCCGGCATGAACGGCGACGCAGCTGGAGCGGGCCTCGGCGACGGTCCCTTCACGCTCGTGTACGCCGGCACGACCGTCGGTATCGACGGCCGCCCCATCGCACAGGGAAAGGCCGCGTTCGACGGAGCGAAGATGATCGGATACGAGGCGGACGCCGACGAGCGACCGCAGCTCGGCACCAACCAGGTCAAAGACGTGAGCGGTGACGCATTCGTCGCGCTTGGTCGCTGGTCGGGTGGTGCGACCACCGGGAAGTTCTACGACGTGAACGGCACCGGCTTCATCGATCTGCCTGCGAACGGTGGCTTTCACTACGTGATCGGGAGCTTCACCGATCCGATGCCGGCGTCCGGTGCCTCGACGTACACGGAGCTCGCGAAGACGGTCGCTACGGTGAGTGATGGGTCGGTCGCGCCCGGAACGATCTCCGGAAGCCTCGCCGTCAACTTCGCTGGTGCGAGCACGAAGCTCGGCTTCTCCATCGTGCTCGACATCCCCGGCGACGCTACCTATACGCTCGCGACCACGGGCGGGACGGCCGACGTCTCGGCGAGCGAGGCAGAGCTTGCAGCGGGCAACATGAAAGGAGCGTTCTGCGCGAACCTCCAGATCAACAGCGCCGGCGCTGCATGTGGAGGGACCTGCGCCGGCGCCGTGCAAGGCTTCGTCGCCGGTCCGGGCGCCGAGCGAGTCGCGCTCGTCGCGCACGTCTTCAATGGATCCGGCGGCTCGCCGAAGTCCGTCACCGGCGCGATCACGTTCAAGCGCTGAGCGCACCCGAGCCTGAGGGGGGTGAACGGCACTGCATGATCGTGCGGGCGCTTTTACTGGGCCGAGCTTCTACGGTGGCGCGATGATTGGAGCTTCGTCCCTACGCATCCTCGTTGCAGGTGGCATCGCATTCGTATCGTCGGTGGGCTGTTCCGACATCGTGCAGAGCGCGAGCCCGTTCTCGGAGAAGGAGGCCCGCTGCGATCTCCGGCCAGGGGATCCTCAGTGCACCGACATTCGCAAGTTCAAGGGCCCATCGCTCGTCACGTTCCAGGGCGTGTGCGGGTCGCTCGAGGCCGCGGCGAAGGACGTGACCGGATACCAGGAGGACGCGACCTGCCCCACAGCGGACATGTGGGGCGGCTGCCAGACCGAGCACGGTGACGGCTCGCTGCAGACGAACTGGTTCTACAAGGGCGACAAATACAAGACCGAGGAAGACGCGAAGAAGGAGTGCGGCTCGAACACGAAGTGGGTGGCGCCGCAGTAGGCCCGGACCAACCGGCCACCATGGCCACGGTCCGCCCGACGGGGAACGAATCGTTCCCCGAGGTCGGCGACGGGAAGCGATCGTTCCTCCGCGGATGCCTCCGTGCAGCCGTTCCACCGGGAAAATACCGAGCGCGAGCCGATTCCGACGTCGCGGCACGATGAGTGCTTCGTCGCCCAGCGGCGCTGACGATGCGAGCGGTCCGGAGGGACCGCGGCCGAGGCAGCGCGGAGGAAAGGGCCATGAGGTACGAGCTACCTTCGCTGATCGCGATCGCAGTACTGCTCGCCACGAGCGCCGGCGCCGTCGCCGGATGCGCCGACGAGAGCGACGAGAAGGACCGCGCCCGGCGAAACGGCACCGAGGCGCCTCCTCCTCCTCCTGGAGAAGCGGACGGAGAGCCGAGCTGCGACGAGACCTACGCGGGGCCGTCGGCGTCACGCCGCCTGACGCGATTCGAGTACGACAACACGATCCGCGATCTGCTCGGCGACACGAACGCGCCCACGAGCGACTTCCCCTCGGAGGAGGTCTTCTACGGCTTCGACAACCACGCGACCGACCGCGGTGTCTCGCTCGATCTCGCCACGCAATACATGTACGCGGCGGAGAAGATCGCCGCGGGCGTGACGATCTCGAAGATCGTCCCGTGCGACGCGACCAAGACGGATGTTGCGCAGTGCGCGCGGCAGTTCATCACGACGTTCGGCAAGCGTGCCTACCGGCGCCCGCTCGAGCCTGCGGAGATCGACTCGCTGCTGACGACGTTCGACGCCGGCAAGGCCGCAGGCGGCTTCGACTCGGGCGTCCGCTACGTGATCCAGCGCATGCTCCAGTCGCCGAGCTTCCTCTACCGAATCGAGACGAACACCGGCGGCAGCACGGCGGACGCGATGATCCCGCTCTCCGGATGGGAGCTCGCGTCGCGCCTCTCCTACTTCCTCTGGGGGACGATGCCCGACGACGCGCTCTTCGCCGCTGCCGAGTCGAACGCGCTCGCGTCGAAGGACAAGGTCGCCGAACAAGCGCGACGCATGCTGAACGATCCCCGGGCTCACGCGGTCGTGAAGAAGTTCCACCGCGGCTGGCTGAGCGTCGACAAGGTCGACACCGTCGTCAAGAGCAGCACGGCCTACCCCGAGTTCTCCGACGCCATGATCCCGCTCATGAAGGCGGAGACCGAGCGCTTCGCCGAGCACGTCGTGTTCGAAGGCACCGGCGACCTGAAGGGCCTCTTCACCGCGCCGTACACCTTCGCGAACGACCTGCTCGCGCCCCTCTACGGCGTCCAGGGCGTCACGGGATCCGAGCTGCGGAAGGTGGACCTCGATCCGAGCCAGCGCGCCGGCATCTTCACCCAGCTCGGTCTCATGAGCTCCATGGCGAAGGCGAACCAGACGTCGCCCATCCTCCGCGGCAAGTTCGTCCGCACGCAGATCCTCTGCCAGTCGATGCCCTCGGCGCCCGCGGGCGTATCGCTCGCGCTGCCCGAGCCGAAGGATGGCCAGTCGACCCGTGAGCGCATCACCGAGCTCACGAAGGCGCAGGCGTGCACGGGCTGTCACACGATGCTCGATCCGGTCGGCTTCGGCTTCGAGCACTACGACGCGATCGGCCGCTGGCGCACCGACGACCAGGGGCCGATCGATGCGACGGGCGAGGTGTTCGGTACCGCCATCGGCAAGTTCGACGGCGCCGTCGAGCTCGCATCGAAGCTGGCCGAGAGCCCCGAAGCGCAGACGTGCGTGGCGCGGCAGTGGTTCCGCTTTCAGGCCGGGCGCATCGAGAGCAAGGCCGACAAGTGCACGCTCCAGCAGCTCGACGCCGGCTTCAAGGCTTCCGGCTTCAAGGTCCAGGAGCTCCTCGTCGCTCTCACGCAGACCGACGGCTTCCTCTACCGGGCCCCGAGCCCATGAGCGCGGTCGTCGACGGCCACGCGCGTCATCGAATCTCCTTCGGTTCCGTCTTCGGAGAGTGACCATGAGCAAGTTCGAGCTGAGTCGTCGCCATGTCCTTCGCGGGCTTGGAAGCATCGCCATCGGGCTCCCGCTCCTCGAGGCGATGGGCTGCAATCGTGACAACGACGGTCCTCCGTCGCGCGACGTGGAAAGCGAGAACGTCGGGCGTGCCCGGAGCGGTCTCTCGACCGCGAAGCGTTTCGTCGCGATCCTTCACAACAACGGCCGCGTCGCTGCCGATTGGTTCCCGACGGGAAGCGAGAGCAGCTTCACGCTCGCTCCCGCGATGAGCGCGCTCGCGGCGCACAAGCAGGACATGATCGTCTTCAAGGGGATCGACTGCTCGGTCGCGACGAAGGGGCCGATGAACGGCCACTACGAAGGCGCGACGGCGTTCCTCTCCGGACACGCGATCCCCGGCAGCGACGCCTTCAACTACCCGAACCCCGGGACGACGATCGACCAGTACATGATGAAGAAGCTGGGGGTGCAGACGAAGATCCGCTCCCTCGCGATCGGATCCGAGCCCCACACGTTCTCGGTCGACGAGTTCAAGCAGGACGTGCCCGCTCAGACCTCGCCGGTGGCCCTCTACAACAAGATCTTCGCCGATGCGAAGCTCACCGAGGCGCAGATCCAGGCCCAGCTCGCGCGCCGGAAGAGCATCCTCGACAGCGTGATTGGCGACTACACGGCGCTCAAGGGCAAGGTGAGCGCGTCCGACGCCGCTCGTCTCGACGCTCACCTCACGCAGATCCGCGATCTCGAGACCAGGCTCTCGATCTCGGCCTCGTGCGGCAACCCCGGCCCCGTCTCCGGCTTCCCCGAGGGCGACAACTTCGGCAACCTCCCGAACAAGGTGAAGTCGCTCATCGACCTCGCCGTGATCGCGCTGAGCTGCGACATCACCCGCTCGGTCACGATGACGATCCGCCATGGCGGCGGTGGGCTCAGCTACTTCCCCTGGCTCGGTCTCCCGGAGAACCAGAACGACCCGCTCGCGAACGAGCACCACGAGATGTCCCATCAACCGAGCCGATACCGGGCGCAGCTGCTCAAGATCACGCAGTGGTTCCTCGGCCAGACCGCCTACTTCGCGCAGAAGTTGAAGGACACCCCCGACGGGCTCGGAGGCTCGCTCTTCGATTCCGTCCTCATGCTCCAGGGGGCCGAGAACGCCGAGGCGGATTATCACAACTATATCGATATGCCCTATTTCCTGCTCGGCAGCGCAGGCGGGTACTTCAAGACAGGGCGCTACCTGACGTATCCGCACGTGTCGCACAACAACATGCTCGTCTCGATCCTGAACGCGTTCGGCCTGCCCGACACCACGTACGGCGATCCGGCGAGCTGCACCGGGCCGCTGCCGAACCTGAAGGCCTGAAGATCCGGGTGAACGCCCACCGGAGCGAGTCGGTGCTTTGACCTGCCGCCGTCTCGGTGCCATCCTCGACCTGGGGATGAAACGTGCCGCTCGCCGCATCACCGTGCCGCAACCGACTCGCTCGCGTTCTCGCTGGGCCATCGTCACGGGCGCTGTCGCTCTGGCGTCCTGCACCCTCTTCGTCGATACGAGCCAGCTAGGGGGAGAGGCACCAGGCATCGACGGCGGACCGGTGCTACCGGCCGAGTCCGGGGCCGAGGCCGGGGCCGACGTAGCGGCGCCCGACGTCGTCTCGCCTGCGGAATGTGAGGGAGCCGCCGCGTCGTCGACGGAGTGCCTCGCGAAGCGGTTCCCGACCGACGACCTGATCATGTGGCTCCGTGCTGACGACGGCGTCGAGACCACCGCCGACGGACACGTGACGGTATGGCGCGACGCGCTCCCGAAGCTTCGGCCCGGCACCGTCGGCAACGACGCCAAGCAGTCCAACAGCGCAGCCCAGCCGCTGCGGGTCACCGACGCGGCGGGAGCGACCGTGGCCTTCGCGGCGGACGACGTGCTCGAGCTCCCACCGGGCTTCAACGACTTCTCCGCCGGCCTCAGTTACTTCGTAGCGGTTTGGCCACAGCTCGATGGCAAAGGGACGGCGGGGCCGATCCTCGCGCTTGGTCGGCCGCCCGTGCAGGACGAGTGCGCTCGCCTCAGCGAGCTCACCATCGATGAATATTCTCTCGACTACCGTGCAGAGACGGACGTCGTATTTGCTGCCGGCGTAAGCGACGGGCGTGGCTGGGATGTCTTCTCCGCCGTCCACGAGGGGTGGAAGGGCCAGGCGAAATGTCCCGCCGCCACGACCGCAACGCTGCGTGTGGGCGACGCCGTGGCGAAGACCGGCCCGGCCCGCACGCTCACGAAGGGGGTCCGTACCGAGGGCAGGATTGGACGGTCGTGGTACTACCCCGAGGACTTCTTCAACGGGAAGATCGGAGAGATCCTCGTCTATCGGCGCGCGCTCGAAGACGCGGAGGCGGTGCAGGTGGCGCGGTACCTCATGGCGCGCTGGCCACGACCCTGAGCAACGCTCGACGTCACGTGCTCGAGCGTTACATCTCAGAGGAATGGGATCGTGCAGCGAAGCTCCGTGGCGCCGAGCTGCACCTTGGCGGCGCTCGCGCGTGGCGAGAGGACGAGCAACGTGATCCCGCCGAGACCGGAGGCGGCCGCGGCTGCCCATGCAACATTCGTCATCGTCCGGAACGACAGCGCGCGATCGCGCATTGACGCATCGGTGTTTCCCGAGTCGGAGAAGTCGTCGCGCGCCTTCAGTGTCGCGAGCCCCAGCACGACCGCGCTTGCGGAGAACACCCCCGCAGCGCCGATGCCCACCCAGCCTGCCGTTCTCGTGAATGAGGAAGGCGGCGGCGGATCGTCCTCGACGATCGAAACATCCGAGAGCACGACGCGGGCAGACTCGCCGGCCGCGACGACGATCTTGATCGACGGAGCGCCGGCGACGTCGGCGCGCTTCGCGACGTGCCGTCCCGGCGCGAGGTGGATCTTCAGCGGAACGGCTGCGTCCGTCATGTGCGCCAGCGTCACGCGCGCGCCCGGCGGCCCATCCACGGTCATCGTCGCCAAGAGCGGCGAGATACGCGCGAGGCGAGTCCGTGCATCGACGCGCGACTCGTCGTCGAGGCCGCCGGTCTCGAGCGCGAGCTCCAGCGCATCAGCCGCGCGAGCGGGCTCGCCTGCCTCGTGCCACGAGACTCCGGCCGCATATGCGGTCGCACCGCGAGGCGCTTTTCGGTTCGCCTCGTCGAACGCGGAGGCGGCGTCCCGAAAGCGTCGCTCGGCGTAGGCCTCCTCGCCGCTCCGAAACAGCTCGCCGGCGGAGCGTGCGTCATCGGCGAAGGCCTCGCGCTCCATCACGAGCGTGACGAGGACGAGCGCCGAGCACGCGATGGTGGAGAGCAGCGATCGTCTCAACGCCCGTCCTCGTAGGGGTTCCGGAACGGTGACCTCGGCTGCGTGAGGGGCGCGGTTGCCGCTCCCTCGTGTGGGCTTCGCGATGACGCGGTCGTCTCGGCAATCGGGCGCCGAGGAGGAGGTCCGGCCCGTCGCGGTGCGCTGCCGGAACGAGCGCCCGGGCGCATCGGCGCCGGTGTCGCGCCTGCCTGAAGCGCGCCAGCTTCTTCGTCGACGCTCGTCGTGGTGCCGCTCGGTGCATCCGCCACGCTGGTTTGCGGCGTCGAGGCAATGACGGCCGTCGCGGCCGTGCCCGTCACCGACGTGCCTGCGGCTCGCGCAGCGAGGACACCGGCGGGGACGACGATCGCCGCCGCGATCAGGCCCGCTCGGAGGGCGCGACGCGCTCCGCCCGTCGGGGTGGGGGTGGCAGGTCTCGCCGGCTCGGGCACCCGGCGATGCACGAACGTTTCAGTCTTCGTCTCCTCGTCCACCGGAGGCGCGCCGCGTCGTGCACGCACCTCGGCGATCTGCGCGCGTCGCGTCGCGAGCCTTTCGGCAAGACCCGCCTCCATGAACGAGGCGACCTCGGACGTGCTCGCCAATCGCAGGTTCGCAGCCGTGCACGCTTCTTCGATTCGGCGCCGGAGCTCGTCGGCGCTTCGCGTCCTGCCATCGGGCTCTCGTACCAAGGCGCTTGCGACGACCTCGTCGAGCCTCTGCGGAACGTCCGGCTTCACCGACCGGATGCGTGGGGCGTCCTCGCTCACGATCTTGAAGAAGATCGCCGATTGATCCGAACCCGTGAAGAGCCTCCGCCGCGTGAGGAGCTCCCAGGCCACGACGCCTGCTGCCCACACGTCGGACCGCCGATCGAGCGGCCGGCCACGCACCTGTTCGGGCGACATGTACCCGAGCTTGCCCTTGATCGTCCCGGTGCCGGTGAAGCCGGCACGGCTGATCGCCTTCGCGATCCCGAAGTCGCTCAACCTGCCGAGCCCGTCGATGCCGACGAGGACGTTCTGGGGAGAGAAGTCACGATGCACGAGCCCGAGCGGCGTACCGTCCTCGCCGTGCAGCTCGTGCGCTGCGTGAAGGCCGGCGAGGGCGTCCAGGAGGGCGCGCAACGCGATCTCGAGCGGTAGCTCCTGCTCGCCTCTGCGATGGGCGCGGAGCAGGCCGGCGAGCGTGTCGCCTTCGATGTACTCCATGACGAGGAAGACGCCGTTCTGATCGTCTCCGGCATCGAGGACCGCGACCACGTTCGGATGACGGATCCGCGATGCGAGCTTCGCCTCTTCGATGAGCTCGTACGCCGTGTCGGGCTCGGTGCCGAGGGACGCATGCGTCAGCTTCAGCGCGACGTCGCGCTCGAAGCCGCCGACGCCACGATGGCGCGCGAGGTACACCGTTGCCATGCCGCCGCTCGCGACGGGGACGAGGAGCTCGTATCTCCCCACCCGCTCCGGAAAGCCCTCGGTGTTCTCGGAGCTGGCCCGCACGGCGATCGCCCATTCTAACCGATCCACGCGGACGGCCCGGACGCGATCGCCTGGCGCCTGGTAGGATCGCCGCGTGCCGGACGACTTCGACGATGACTTCGACGATCTCTCGACCCAGACGGCGAGCAGGTTCGATCCGACGCCGGAGCCGAGCGCAACTTTCCTCCTTCGCGATGTCGCACATGCCGCGCACTCCTTCACGATCGACGGGTCGCAGCCGTCCCGGCTCCTGATCGGTCAGAGCTCCGTCTGCCCGATCCGGATCCAGGATCGCCTCGTCTCCCGCCGCCACGCGGCGATCGATCTCGTTGGCGACGCGCTCCGCATCACCGATCTCGGCTCGACGAACGGCACCTGGATCAATGGCATCGCCGTCAAGGATGCCTTCGTCCGCGGAGGCGAGCGCATCCGCGTGGGAGAGACCGAGCTCTACGTCGAGCGTTCCGCCGGCTCCGCCCCCGTCCCGCTCGAGCCGCAGATGCAGTTCGGCCGCTTGCTCGGGGCCAGTACGGAGATGCGTCGCCTGTACGGCCTCTGCAAGCGCCTCTCTGCGTCCACGATCGGCGTGATCATCGAGGGGGAGACGGGCACCGGCAAGGAGGTCCTCGCCGAGGCGCTCCACGAGGAGGGGCCTCGTTCACGCGGCCCGTTCGTGGTGTTCGATTGCACCGCCGTTCCGCCGTCTCTCGTCGAGAGCGAGCTCTTCGGTCACGAGCGCGGCGCGTTCACCGGTGCTGTCGGGCAGCGCAAGGGGGTGTTCGAGCAGGCACACGAGGGGACGCTGCTCATCGACGAGATCGGCGACCTCGAGCTCCCGCTCCAGTCGAAGCTCCTGCGCGCGATCGAGCGCGCGGAGTTCCGTCGCGTCGGTGGCACGCAGACCATCCGCGTCGACGTCCGCCTCATCGCAGCGACGCGGCGTAACCTCGACGACGAGGTCCAGGCGGGACGGTTCCGCGATGATCTGTTTCATCGTCTCGCCATCGCGCGCATCGAGCTCCCGCCGCTCCGCGATCGACGTGGCGACATCGGGCTGCTCGCGCGCCACTTCTGGAAGGAGCTCGGAGGAAACGAGCACGCGCTGAGCCCCGACATCCTTCGAAGGTGGGAGGCCTACTCGTGGCCGGGGAACGTCCGCGAGCTCCGTAACGCGGTGACTCGCCAGCTCGTCCTCGGTACGGAGGGCGAGCCCGTCAGTCAGGCCGCCGAGGTCGAGACCGGGGCGGCGAGCGCGCGCGGCGCCGAGCTCGATCTCGACGTGCTCCGGCGTGTCCTCGCCAGCAAGCTGCCGTTCACGCGGGCGAAGCAGATCGTGCTCGATACGTTCGAGCGCGCCTACCTCGCCCAGGCGCTTGCCGAGCACGGGGGCGATACCCAGCGCGCCGCCGCGGCGCTCGGCATCGGAAGGCGCTATCTCAACATGATCCGCGCGCGCCACGATCGCTGACGATCACGACTCTGGTACGCTCGTCGCGTGACGTCGCGGGCATCGTCCTCTCGCGCGCTGCTGTTCGTCGGGGGAATCATCGTGTCCTTCACGGGGTGCCTCGTCCACATTGCCGACCTCGCCCCGGCGGCGAGCGACGGCGGCCCGGACGCCGGTGTCAGCGAGGTCGCCCCTCCGGAGCGCGACGTCGCGAGCCCTGCCTACCGTGATGCGGTGATCGCCGATGCGCCGATCGCGTACTGGCGGTTCGGCGAGACGAGCGGAGCGGTCGCCCTCGACGAGTCCGGGCACGGTAACCACGCTGCCTACTCGGGGAATTGCGTGTTCGGAGCGCCCGGAGCGATCGCAGCGGACCCGAACAGCGCGGTCGGGTTCGACGGCACGGTCGCGGGCGTCTCCGCCCTCGGCAGCGGCTTCGACTTCGGCGGCCGAAAGCCCTTCTCGATCGAGGGCTGGGTGAAGCCGCTCCGCATCGAGCCGACCGTCCGCTACTTCGTCAGCCGTGAATGGTCGAGCCCCGCGGGACGTCAGAACGTGGGGCTGTCGCTGCTCGATCCGGTCGGCCTGACGTTCGAACGTCACGTGGACGACGTCAGCACCTCGGTCTCGTCCTCGGCGCCGAAGCTCGGAGCGTTCACGCACGTGGTCGCCACCTACGACGGCGACGAGCTCGTCCTCTACCGAGACGGCATCGCGGCGGGCCGTGCTCCCGACGCGCGTGAGGCGCGCGCCGCCGACGTCATCCTCTTCCTGGGCGGCAAGGACTTCGAAGGCGTCCTCGACGAGGTCGCCGTGTACGACAAAGCCTTGTCCGCCGATCGCGTGAAGGCGCACCACGACCTCGGCGTCGGCCGTTGATCGCCGGGTGGCACGGTAGGATCAGCGCTGAACGAGGTCCTTGATCCAGCCGACGTCCGGAGGCGGATTCTCGATGAAGCCCGTCCCCCAGCTCTCGTCGGTCAGTCGTTCGAAGTCCTCCGTGATGCGCTCGTGGTAGCTCGACACCAGGCCGACGTACGCGCGCGGGCCCGAACAGCTCTCCACCGTCACGACCATCGTTCGCGGTGTGCCGGTACCGACGTGGAGGATCCGCCCTACCACCGCGCCACTCTCGTCGGTCGGCTGGGTGTGGACGTCGGCGACGATCGGATTGGATTCCGTCGCAGCGCTCACGTCGAAGAAGAGCTTCGCGTACCAGCCATTGAGCCTCGGCGGCCCGCCGCCACAGCCTCCGCTCGGGCGGAAGTTGAGCTCGTTGATGAATGCGAGCTGCTCGGCCGTGTGCGGTGCGCCGGTGCGCTGGTTCTTCGCCATCGCCCCCAGGGTCGCGGCGACGCGGCGGACGCGCTCGAAGTACGTGGCTACGGCCTGGACGAGGAGATCGTCGGGGAGCTCCAGCTCGGCCATCAACGTCGAGCCACGAGCCGCAAAGGCCGCCAGCTTGGTGAAGAGCTCCGGATACGGGTCGACGTAGGCGTCGGGATACTCGCAGGAAGCCTCGCTCGTGTACGACTGCTTCACGTAGAGGATCGTGTTGTGACGGAGCTCCGCCCAAGATGCGAGCTGGGCGGAGAGGAGCCGTCGCCCCCATGCTTCCGTGCCGGTGACGCGCGGCAGCCCGACGGCGGATGGGCTCGCGACGTCGGACGTCGGCGAGAGCGTCCGCAACATCGACAGCCACTCGTTGTAGAGGTTCGCCTCCCAGTACGTCTGCGGGTGGGCCTCGGCGAGGACGCGCATCGATGCGAGGTCGGAGGCGTAGTCGTAGCGCTCGAGCTCGGGACCGAGCAGCTGGCCCGCCTGATCGTTGCGGAATGCGGCGAAAGCGACGTCGAGCGGGTTTGGCATCATTCGGGGCACGGCGCCGTGCTTGACGCGGTCGTAGACGACATTCGAGAAGACGTGGCTGTCGAGCACGTAGCGCTGACCGAGGAGGAGGAACGTGCTGGAGAGCGGCATCGTCCCGCTGCCGAGACCGTTCACCATGATGTGGCTCGAGATGCGCTGCGCGCCGTAGGCGCCGTCGACGATCGCCTGGGCGATCGTGGCATCCGGGAGCCCCGCGAGTTGCGATGGGCTGTCGATCTTCAGGTCCGCGAGCAGGCGATCGAGCTGCGGGAGCGTCATGTTGTCCGGCTCGCCGACGAACCCCCCGATCGTCGCGTCGATCTGCCTCCACTCCGCGAGCGCGGCTTCGTCCATGAGCGCACGGAGTACGTACGCGGCCTCGAGCTGGTTTCGCCGAAACACCTGAGTGGAGTCGGGCATCGTCTCCAGGAGGCGCAGATCGATGCGTCCGAGCCACATCATTGCTTGGAAGTACGTCTTGAGCTTCTCGCTTTTGGTGTAGTGGCCGCGTGGCTTGAATTGCGAGAAGTCGATGTTGCGCGCGACGCCGAAGATTTTGACCGTCGTGGGGTCCGATGCCTTGGCCGCGTTCGAATACAGCATCCCCGCAGCGGCAGCGTCACCTCCGGCCGTGGGACCATCGAACCGGCCAGCGAGCAAGCTCGCAGCGACGGAGAGGTACACATCTGCGTCGGCGCGGGCCCTGGGAGAGAGCCCCGATCCCGCACCGCCAGCGAGCGCGGAGCGCATGCGGTCGAGAAGCTTCGCGAGCTTCGTGCGGAGCACGCTCTCCTCGATCGCCTTCAAGATGTCGTCGAATGAAGAGTGCACGGCATAGAGCATCGAGTCCGCCGACACGTAGACGGGCAGGTCGTCGCTGTAGATGCTCAGATAGCCGTAACCGAAGGTCGGAAAGCGTTTGCGCTCACTGATGACGAATCCGTTCGTACCGAGCGCCGCCTTCTCGTCCTCGTCGAGCGCGAAGCTCGATGCCGCGATCCGATCGACGCCGTTCGCGGTCAGCGGGTCGTAACCGAGCGTCGTCGTGAACGGCACCGCGTAGGACGCGGCGAAGCCTGCCGCGTCGAGGTCCTTCACCGTGTCGAGCTGCGTTTGAAGCTTGGCGAGCTCGCCCCGCCGCTCTGCCGAGATCGTCGTCGTCACCGCGACTGGGTGGTCGCCGTAGTCGCCGTAGTTGCCGTAGTTGCCGAGGCCGCCGGCGTCGCCGAGGCCGCCGGCGTCGCCAGGGGCGCCGTTACCCTGCTTCGATACCTTGGAGCCGGACCCGGGCGCGGAATCGCATCCGAGCGCAAACCCGACAACCATGAACATCGCTCCAGCCATCTGTCGCAGACGTCGCATCGAGGTCTCGGTGGAGCATGTCGTATGCCGTCGGCGAGAGCGGGCGAGACTCGATATGCCCCGCTGAAACGAGTCGATGAGACATCGCCCCTACCAATCGGGGTGGGATCTGGGCGAAAGGGCAGCCAGAAACACGCGCGCGAGCGAGTCAGCGACCGGGCGGCGGCATCGACGTCCGCGGCGGGCGGAGCGAGGGCGGCGCCTCGTCGGCCCCGCCGCCGGGACGCATGCTTCGCGGAGCGAGCGACGGCGGGACGCGATCGTTCAGCTCCGCGGCGGCGTCGACGATCTTCGTCGCGGCTGCCGCGCGCGCCGTCTTCTCCGTGAGCGTGGCGTGGTCGACCACGGCGTGGCCCTCGAGCAGGTCGAGGTACTCGAGATCGAGCTCGCCGCCGCTCGGCAGGATGAACACGCCGAAGAGGTGCGCCTGGCGACGTACCTCCTGCACGAGCTGTCTCGGGACGTGCAGCGCCGCGTGCGTGATGAGGTGCACGACCGGGTCGCGCTGATCGCGCGCGCGGAGCAGGGCGAGCTCGGTCGCGAGCTGCGCGAAGACGCGCGCCGGATTGCGCCCGCGCTCGCCCTTGAACCCTAGGATGTAGGCGGCGGGCAGCTGGCCCGGGCGCGAACGCTGGACGTCGTAGAGGCGGGAGTCGAAGAAGCGCATCCACACCTCTTCGCCCGCGAGCTGGAGCTTCTTTCCGAGCGCGATCGACAGCCCGCGCGCGAACACCTGGCGGTCGCCGCGCATCGAGGCGGACGCGTCGATGAGGAGGTAGTGGAGGCGACGCGCCTCGTCCGGCGCCTGCTCGCGCGTGTAATAGAGGATCTCGTTCTCGATCATCCGGCGGGCGAACTCGTTCTCGTCCCAGGCGAGCTCGGTGAGGACGAGCGAGTCGAGCGAGCCCTTGTTGCCGATCCCGGCGTAGCCGTGCACCGCGTGTGTGCCGGTCGCCTTCGCGCGATGCGTCTCGAGCACGCTCGGGAGGAGCTCGAGTGAGAAGTTGACGATGTCGTTCGCGGCCGGGCTCGAGATCGCGGCGAGCAGATCGACGTGCGCGAGCGCCCCCGCGGCGGTCGACTCCGGACCGAGCATGCCGAGAAGGCGGAGCGTGTCGAGGTCGAGTGCGTCCGCCAGCGTGAGGATGTGGAGGCGCGACCGTGCGAGGCCGTCGAGCACCGCCATCTCGAAGTTGCGGGGCAGCGATGCGAAGAGCCCGGCGAGCTGGGAGTCGAGATCGCGCACCATCTCGGGATCGAGCGGGAGCGACGCGGCGTAGGGCGGCTTGATGTTGTTGGTGCGCTGGACGAGCGAGCCGAGGACACGCGCGAGCACGACGACGACGAGGTCATCGCTGAGCCGCATGCTCCGGGCGCGCACGCTGGCCTCGCTCTGAGCGATCTCGCCAAGGACGGAGCGGTAGGTCGCGAGGAGCTCGGCCGAGCGCGGGACCCGAGCCGCGACGTGATCGAGCCCGGGCCGCGCTCCGATCTCGAGCTGCTCCTTCGGCGCTGCGTAGAGGAGCCCGAAGTCATGCACGAGGAAGAAGGGCAGGTGGATCCCGAGGCGCGCGAGGTCGCGGTACCAGCGCACCGCGCGCACGATCATCATCGGCGTGGCCGCACGGACCGCCGAGAGTGCAAGGCCTCCGAGCGGTCCGGCGACGACGGGATCCTTCGCGTGTGCTGCCGAGACGGGCATCGCGTCGGCGAGCATACCTCGGATCCACGGAGTCGACCGGCGCCTGCTTGGCCTATCGTGTCTCGAGGCCGCGGGGACACTCGTTGCCCCATGAGCGACCGCTGGACACGCTCGCGCTAGAGGGGGAATAAGCGTCAAAGCGGCTTGGACTGCGCCGACAGTGGCGGTTGTTTGGGCGCTCATCGCACGCCCTCGGTTTTCGGCCTCGATCGGCGATGAGCTCGTCAGCCGAGCTCGCGGCGGACGCTCGTCGGGTCGATGCCTGCGTAGGACAAGCCCGGGATCACCAGCTCGCGGAACGCGTCGTCCACCACCGTGAGGAGATCCGTCCCACGGAGGCATCCGTGTCCGCGGGGGAGATCGTCGCCGGTCTTCTCGGCGGCATCGAGCCAAAGGTTCCGGACGATCCGCACGATTTGTGGAAGGACTGCTGTCAGGGCCCGCTGCTCACCTTTGTCCATCCCCGCAAGGAGCGCCCAGCCGATGCGCGAGTGATCGACTTCGTCTTCGAGGAGCTCACGGACGACGGCATGCGACAGCGCGCTCTGCGCTTCGTCGAGCGAGCGCGAAAGGAACGCGCTTGCGATGGTCTCGCTGATCGCGCAGTTCGCGATCGCGTGCACGACGGGGCCCGCCGTCGCTTGCTCCACGCGCCGGGGCGGTGCAAGGGCAGGGACGTCAGCGCCATAGCAGGCGGCCATGTGCCGGCAGATTTCGCTGTGCCTCAGCTCGTCGCAGACCGCACGAGCCGCCAGCCACCGCACGCTCGGCTCCACATCGAGGGTGATGATTCCATGGAGCATCGTCGCAAACGCCGACGACGCGTCGAGCTCGGAACGCGCCCGCGTGGCCCACGCGTTCGCAAGGAGGGCGCGGCTCGTGGCATCGAGTCGCCCGATCTCCTCGGCACCGTCAGGGAGGGGCCGTCGCGCCGCCTTCGCGAGCTCCGGGAAGGCCTTCAACACGCGGCTCGCAGGGACGCACTCGTTCGCGGGCTCATCGCGTGATGACCGTGATGCATTCGCAACCGATGAGGGGCTGCTCGACGCGGCAGAAGAAGAAAGCCGACGCCTCACACTCGCTCGGGTTCGCCGGCGAGCCGCGCACGCACGTGCATCCCGTCATCGGCTCGTAGCTCTGGCAGTGATAGTCCTGCGTCTTCTCGCAGGCGGTCGCGTCGTCGGGGGCGCTCGCGTTGCAGTGGCACTTCCTTCCGGTCGGCGAGCAATACTCGCAGAAGAAATCGGCCGGCGACGCACAGTCCTCCGGCTTGTCCGCCGAGCCCACGCAGGTGTTGCCCGCGTCGGCTTGTCGTCCGGAATCGGCAACGCCGCCGTCGTTGCCTTCGGCGTCCTTGCCGTCGTCGGGGCGATCCAACCTTCCTCCGCAGCTCGAGAGAGCGGTCCCCAGGACGACGATGGCGTGGAAGAGACGCTGCGGACCGGGCACGCGTCGACTGTACATGCGTCGTCCGCTTGTTTGCACGTCGAAGGCCAAGCTCCGCCGTTGGTCGCGTGTCTGTGTTTCGTGCGTGAAACGTCGTTTCCGGTCAAGGAGCGATCTCGTAGTCTTCGCGGTTTGGGAAGCGGCGCAGTCGGACGAGCCAAGCTCGGGATGTCGCGTGTCGACGAGACGATGTCGATCAGACGAGAGGAGAAGCTTCTGGCGCAGTCGTTCATGAGGTTCGTCTCGATCGGCGTGGCGCTGGCCCTGTGGTGTTGCCGTTCCGGTGTGGCTCGTGCCGAAGCCGCATCCCCGATGCAGTGCCATGGGGTGACCACGCGTCCGGACGAGGCGATCCTCGTCCCCGTCGACGACGAGCCGCCGGCGGAGGGCCGACGCGTCGACACGATCATCGAGCTGGGCGAGACGCTCTGCTTGGCTGGAACGGTCGATGCAGAAGGTGAGGTGATGGATTTGCATCTCGCCGACGAAGCGAGCGGCGAGCCGACCCTCTTGAAGTTCGCATTCCGCAAAGCGGAGACGACGACCGTGCTGGAGGTGCAGTCGTCTTCGTCTCGATGGATCCGATATCGAGCCGCCTTCCTTCATGGGCGGGCGCGGATCGCCATCCCCACAGGCGTGCTCGACATTCCCCCCACGGGGCATGGTTTCGAAATGTGGCCGGCCGGGGAGAGCCGCTTGATGCTCTTCGGGTTCCGGACGGTGGAGCACGAAGCCGTCCCGGAGCCACCCCCAGCTCCTGCGCTTGCTTCGCCGGAGAGGCGGGTGGTGAGCATCGCGCTGAGGTTGGGCGGCGGTGCCCGGTCCATCTCCGTCGGTCGGATCGACAGGTTGCTCGAGGAACGTGGATACTCCGGAGTATCGGGGGTGTCGCCGACGCTGTTCGGTATCGGCGGCGGTGGCAACCTTGGTCGTATTCGATTCGACTTCGTCGTGAACGTGAGCGGCAAGAAGTCCAGATCGAGCCGCGACGAAGCGGACGTGTGGACGTCCATCGGGGACATCATCTTTGCCGCTGGGTACGACGTCTTTCGCACGGGCGGGTTCTCCCTATTCGGCTTGGCCGGCGCAGGGGTCTCGACGATTCAGACCGACGCCCATGTGCTCCGAGTCGGGGAGAAGGACGATCGCGTCAAGCAAGAATCCGGCGTCGTGACGCTGGACCTCGGGGCGGAGCAGATCATCCCGCTCGGGCGAGCATCCGGGGCGGAGGGGTGGAACCTCGTCTTCGATCTGCGCGGGGGCGTCGTCGCTCAGTTCGTGGACGGCAGTTGGCGTCTGGACGACAAGCGCGGCACGGAGGTGCTTGGTCCATCGGTGAACCTCCTCGGTGCGCGGGTTCTGCTCAGCGTCGGTTTCGGCGTCTACGGCTGGTAGCCACAGACTCGGGCGTCGTCGCGAGCTCTCACGTGACGACAAGCGGCGCGCGATGAGCGCGTGAGGCTGCATTGCCACGCGCGTGAGCACGTCACCATGTGAATCGCTTTCGTTCGGCGTCTGCTCTGCGATTAGCAGCGATCTGTTCACGCCACTCTCGGTGCGCGCGCGTGGACCGGTCGAAGTCGGCGGCGGTCACGGGGTGGCCGACGGAGTAGACATCGATGAAGCGGCGCAACTCCTCGTAGTACGCGTCCGTTGTCGGGGCCGGGCACCCGAGAACCGCTGCACAGAACTCGGAGGGTGGAAGGTATGCGTGCTCCGCGATGTAGTGAATCACCATCGCCGGGGCGACGTAGAGCACGTCGCGCGACGGAACCAGAATGTTCCGAGCTTCTCGTGCCTGGTGGCAGAGCTCGCATTCATGAATCCCCGGCATCGCGATGTGAACCCAGCCCTCTTCTCGCAGATGCGTCAGGACTTCGACGACCTTGCCGTCGATCTCACCGCAGCCGAAGTCGAGACCCGCCGCGAGCCAACCGACGGCCCGCACGCGAGGGCCACGCGCGATCTGACACTCGGTGCCGAGATCCGGATAGTGCATGTCGTTCCCTCGCAGTGAAGCATCGCCCTTTCCTGAGCCGCCTCGTCCCGTAGCGTCGCACAGAAAGCGAGCGCGCGGGCCGGACGCTCGTTCGTTCGCGCGAGCGTCGACAGGGACGTGCGGCGGGCCCTTTGGTAGGCTGCGCGCAATGCCCTCTTTGACCGATGCCACCACTGCCGCGCAGGGGGGCCGATGGCCGTCGGTTGTCGCGTTGGCACTTCTTACCGCGTTGGTCTCCTGCGGAGGCATGCTCGTCGACGACACGAGCGGTGGCCGAAGCGGCGAGAACGGGACTGGCAACGGCGAAAGGTCCGGTCGATGCGTCGCTCCAGACGCGCGCTCGAAGGCGCTCGTCCTCGATGGCGTGTGCCGAATCCTCACGACGCTCGTCGACCAGCAAATGATCGGCACGTTCGAGCTCGACGGTTCTTTCTTCTACTGGACGAACACGTATGAGGGGACCATCGAGCGCATGCCGGTGGGAGGCGGAGCAGCGACGACCCTCGTTCGAGATCTCAACAGGCCGGTGGGGATTGCCGTCGATCGAGGCCTCCTCTTCTTTTCGGAGTTCGGTTCGCTTTCGAGGATGCCGACCTACGACGATGGCTCCGTGCAATCGTTCGTCCTCGACGACGGGCCTTCGAAGGTGATCGCGGCCAGACAGCCGGGAGCGAGAGCCGTCGCCACCGACGACGACAACGTCTACTGGGCGACGAGCTCGGCCGTGATGAAGGCGTCGAAGTCCGGCGGTGCGCCGACCACACTCGGGGCCACCAGCCTGTCAACGGAGCTCGTCGTCGATGAGGGCTTCGTCTACTGGCACTCGTTGGAGGGCGCGCTCACGAAGGTGGCGACGAGCGGTGGCGACCCGGTCGTCCTTCGTCGATTGAAGCGATCGCCCGCCGGATCGCCCACGGTGCGCAACGGTCGTGTTTACGCGGGCACTGACACCGAGGTCCTGAGCATCCCGATGGACGGCGGTCCCGCTGAGGTCCTTGCGAGGGAGCCCAAGGAGGCCCCGATTCATGCCGTGACCGCCGACGACACCTACGTGTACTGGGCCAGCGGAAACCTGGATCCGGACGTCGACGAAGGCGGCACGATCAAGCGGCGTCCCCTCGCCGGCGGCCCGACGACGACGATCGTCGCGAAGCTCGGTTTTCGCAGCGGCGGCGGCTCGAAGATCTTTGCGCGCCTGCGCACCGATGCGACGCACCTCTATTTCCACTATTTGACGGGGTATTCGCTCGACGGTCGCCTCTACCGCGTGAACAAGTAGCCGTCGATCACACGGCGGGCAGGCGGGCAAGAGCGGTTCGACCGACCGCTCCCGGAGTGGACGTAACGCCCGAAGTACGTTCTAGCTGGAGCGGAGCCTTCCCGCTCGCGCGCGACGACGCACGGCAACGAGCGCCGCGGCGGAGACGAGAGCGGCGAGCGTCGGCCACGAAGGTGCTCCTAGAGGCGCGGCGAGCGAGCAGCCGCTCGCCGCGTCCGGAGCGAGGCCTTGCTCCGGACCGTTCGATGGCCCCTCCGGACCGTTCGATGGCCGCTGCGGAGCCTTCGATGGAGCGGAGCTACAGTCGAGATCGAACGCGACCTCCACTGGCTCGAGCGACTCATCCTCGTCGACGAGGATCGCCGTGTAGCGAACCTTGTATTTTGCAACTTCGAAGCTCTCGCCGCTGCACTCCGCCGAAAAGAGCTCACCGGTGCTCGTGGCTCGAGTCAGACTGACATCGTACGATCGCCGCGGCGCGGGGGTCGGAGCCTCGATGACGTCGATGCGGATCCGCGTGAGCGCCTTCCACGAGGACACGTGCTCCGGGAGCTCGAGGAGAACCTTTGCGTACTCCGTGTCGTGCTCAGGCCCGCACATGTGGTCGGCGGCTGGCTCGAACGACTTCACGACCGAAAGCGTCCCTGTCCGAACCGGACGCGGCGGCACTTCCCCGCCGACCTCGAACGTCAATGCCGTGCCGTCGCAGACCAGGTCGCGCGGGTCCGGAACGTACTCGTAGCGTCCGTCTGCGAGAGGCGCGTCGGCCACGAAGATCGGGGTCCCCGCGACCCGCTCGACTCGACCGGCGACCGGTTCGCCATCGTGCCGGAGCTGCGCATGGTTCGCATACGCGGCGTCCTTCTCGTCGACTTGCCAGATGTTGATCGGCAAGGGGACCTTGCGGGTCCCCGGCGGAAGAGTCTCGCCCGCGAAGGCGGGACGATCCATGCAGTCGTTCGGCTCGCACGCCTCGGCGGGGGACGGGCAGCCGAGGGAGGTGATCAGGGGCCCGGTAACTGCGAGGGTAGGAAGAGACCAGCGCCGCATCGGTCGACAACAGAGCACGCCGCGTGCCGCCCGAGAATACACGAGCCGAAACCGCTGAGAGACTCCCACGAAGATCCAGCCGCCATGATCACGAATGCGGGCGCGGCACGGGGTGGCACGCGTGGCTCACGCCTCGGATTACCTTGATCGGACACGCGGGCTACCGCCTGTCGCCGATCACCATGGAGCGCGTGCGGATGATGAGCGGGGGGAAGACGACGGGTGTGAGGCCCAGCACCGCAAGGGCAGTGAGGCGCCGAGCGCGCTGCGGAGCTCGCTCCGTCGCCATGACTGCGCTCTGACCCCGCGCTCCCCGAAGTTCCTCCTGCCGCCCCTCTCCTCCCGAGGGAGCGATGTACCATGAGGGTAATCGGAGGAACCAATGCCGCTCGAGCTCGTCATCACCGCCGTTGGGCCGGATCGACCCGGGATCGCCTCCGACTTCACCGGACAAGTCCACGCTGCAGGCGCGAACCTCGCCGATACGCGAATGGTGAACCTCCGCGGCCAGTTCGCGCTCATCGCGCTCGTCGAGGGGACGAGGTCCGTGCTCGACGACGTGAAGCGGCGCCTGACGGAGGCAGCGCCTCGAATCGGCCTGACGATGGGGTACTCGACGCCTGCTCCGAAGGAGCCGACGCAGCGCGAGGGCGTCCCGTTTCGGCTCAAGACGTACTCGATGGATCAGCCCGGGATCGTCCATCGGATCACGTCCTACCTCCGCGAGCACGGCGTGAACGTCGAGGAGCTCGTTACCCGCCTCGAGTCGGCGCCGTTCATGGGCACGCCCGTCTTCACGATGGAGATCCTCATCCTCGTCCCGAAGAACGTGAGCGTGAAAGGGCTCCGTCAAGCGCTCGAGGATCTGGGCGACCAGCTCAACTGCGACGTCGACATCGACCCCGCCTGAGCGCAGTCCTCGGAACGCGCCTCAGCTCATCGCCTCGAGCGCCTTTGTGATCCGCGACCAGTGCGTGCCGTGCCAGTAGAGCTTGTTGCATACCGCACACGTCCAGAAGCGGTCGTACGCGGCGTACGAGCGAGGCGGAGCGCGGCCTTCGACCTCGAGCTTCGAGGTCTCGCGCAGCTCGCCGCCACAGGCCATGCATCTCGGTGCGCACCGCACGAGGCTCAGCGTGCGAAGGACGAAGGCAAGCTGTTCGACGGGCGGTGACGCTCGCGGAACGCGGAGAGCGCGAACGGCTCCGCCCTTGATCACGTTGCGCTCGAAGACGCCGCCGTCCGAGGACAGCACGATGCGCCCTTGCTCGGCGGCCGAGCGCACGAGGCTGCCGTCGTCGATGCCGTATTCGAACGCGGCGTCGTAGCCGGCGGCCCGGAGCCAGCGCGACAGTCCTCCGAGCATCGCGTCGCAGAAAAAGCGCGGCGGCGGCATGACGGAACATCGTACCGCCACGACACCGCCGTCAAACGCGAGCGCTCGAGCCCGCACCGCGGAAGTGATGACGGCGCCGGGAGGGAGGTCCCGGCGCCGGGATCGACAGGCGAGCTACTCGGCCGCGTAGTCCTCGATCGGAGGACACGAGCAGATCAGCTTGCGGTCACCGGCCGCGTTGTTGAGGCGCGAGACGAACGGCCAGAACTTGCGATCGCGCGTCCACGGGGCGGGATAGGCGGCGACCTCGCGCGGGTAGGGGTGCGTCCACTCGTCGGAGACGCACGCCTCGATCGTGTGAGGGGCGTGCTTGAGGGGGTTGTCCTCGCGCGGCCACTTGCCCTCTTCGATCTGACGGATCTCCTCGCGGATGGCGATCATCGCGTCGCAGAAGCGATCGATCTCGGCGAGCGACTCGCTCTCCGTCGGCTCGACCATCAGCGTGCCGGCGATGGGGAACGACATCGTCGGCGCGTGGAAGCCGTAGTCCATGAGGCGCTTGGCGACGTCGTCGACCTCGATGCCGGCGGTGCGCTTGAACTGACGCACGTCGAGGATGCACTCGTGCGCGACCCGGCCCTTCGAGCCGACGTAGACGACGGGGAAGTGCGGGCCGAGGCGGTGCGCGATGTAGTTCGCGTTGAGGATGGCGGTCTTCGTCGACTGCGTCAGGCCCCAGCCGCCCATCATCTGGATGTAGGCCCAGGAGATGAGGAGGATGCTGGCGCTGCTCCACGGCGCGGCGGCGATCGGGCCGACCGAATCCGGCGAGCGCGGCTCGATGACCGGCTTCGCGGGAAGGTGCTTGCCGAGGTGCGCCGCGACCGCGATCGGGCCCATACCGGGACCGCCGCCGCCGTGCGGGATGCAGAACGTCTTGTGCAGGTTGATGTGCACGACGTCCGCGCCGATGTCGCCCGGGCGGCAGAGGCCGACCTGCGCGTTCATGTTGGCGCCGTCCATGTAGACCTGGCCGCCGTGCTCGTGGACGATCGAGCAGATCTTCTTGATCTCCTCCTCGAACACGCCGTGCGTCGACGGGTAGGTCACCTGGATCGCGGCGAGGTTCGCTTCGTATTCCTTCGCGCGGGCCTCGAGGTCGGCGACGTCGATGTTGCCGTTCGCGTCCGTCTTCACGACGACGACCTCGAGACCGGCCATGACGGCCGACGCGGGGTTGGTGCCGTGCGCCGACGCCGGGATGAGGCAGACGTTGCGATGACCCTGCCCGCGGGCCGCGTGGTGCTTCTTGATGACGAGGAGGCCGGCGTATTCGCCCTGCGCGCCGGCGTTCGGCTGGAGCGAGACGGCGGGAAGGCCGGTGATCTCGGCGAGGGCTCCCTCCATCTCGGAGAAGATCTGCGCGTAGCCCTGCGCCTGCGCGGTCGGCACGAACGGGTGGATGCGGTTCCACCACGCGTCGGTGATCGGCATCATCTCGGCGGTCGCGTTCAGCTTCATCGTGCAGGAGCCGAGCGGGATCATCGAGTGCACGAGCGAGAGGTCGCGCCCCTCGAGCTTGCGCATGTAGCGGAGCATCTCCGTTTCGGAGTGGTGCTGGCTGAAGACCGGGTGCGTGAGGTACTCGCTCTTCCGCTCGAGGTCCTTCGGGATCGCGCGGGTCCACATCTCCGCGACCGTCTCGAAGTCCTCGGTGCCCTTGCCGAGCGAGAAGACGTCGACGAGGTCACCCACGTCGCGGAGGCTCGTCGTCTCGTCGAGCGCGACGCCCACGCGCGTCGAGGAGATGCGGCGGAGGTTGATCTTCTTGCTCGCGGCGGCGGCGAGCCAGTCGCCGACGCTCTTCTCGCTGCCCTCGATGCAGAGCGTGTCGAAGAACGAGTCGTGGACGACCTTCAGATCGAGCTTCGAGACCCCCTGGCGCAGGGTCGCGGTGAGCGCGTGCACGCGCTCCGCGATCGCGCGGAGGCCCTTCGGCCCGTGATAGACGGCGTACATGCTCGCGACGACGGCGAGCAGCGCCTGCGCGGTGCAGATGTTGCTCGTCGCGCGCTCGCGGCGGATGTGCTGCTCGCGGGTCTGGAGCGCCATGCGGAGCGCCGGCTTGTTCCGCGCGTCCACGCTGAGGCCGATGATGCGGCCGGGGAGCTTGCGGACGAAGTCGTTCTTGCACGCGAAGTAGGCCGCGTGCGGGCCGCCGTAGCCGAGCGGGACGCCGAAGCGCTGCGTGGTGCCGATGGCGATGTCGGCGCCCATCTCGCCCGGCGACTCGAGGATCGTGAGCGCGAGGATGTCCGCGGCCATGACGAACAGCGCGTCGGCCGCGTGCACCTTCTCGCCGAACTCGCGGTACGAGACGACCGAGCCGTCGGTCGTCGGGTACTGCACGATCGCGCCGAACACTCCTTCGATGTCCGCCGTCGCGTGGTCTCCGACGCGGACCGTGATCCCGAGCGCCTCTGCGCGCGTGGTGACGACGTCGATCGTCTGCGGGTGGCAACCCGACGAGACGAAGAAGGTCTTCTTGTCGTCCCCGCCCTTGAACTCGTAGGCGAGGTGCATCGCCTCGGCAGCGGCCGTGGCTTCGTCGAGGAGCGAGGCATTCGCGACCGGAAGGCCGGTCAGGTCGATCACCATCGTCTGGAAGTTGAGCAGCGCCTCGAGGCGGCCCTGCGAGATCTCCGCCTGGTACGGCGTGTACTGCGTGTACCAGCCCGGGTTCTGGATGATGTTGCGCAGAATTACCGGCGGGGTGATGCAGTCCGAGTAACCCATGCCGAGGTACGACCGGTAGACCTCGTTCTTCTGTCCGATCGTGCGCGCTCGCTCGAGCAGCGCAGCCTCGGTCATTCCGGGTCCGAGATCGAGCGCACGCTGGAGACGAATCGACTTGGGCACGGTCTCCCCGACGAGTGTGTCGAGGGACGCCACGCCAAGCGCCTTCAGCATGTGAGCCTGATCTTCGGGGCTCGGTCCGATGTGACGACGAACGAACGTATCCGGATGCTCGAGGGGCATCGTCATGATGCGCGCTTCTTAGCGTTTCCGAAGCCGCGCTTCCACCGCCATTCGGTCACCTACACGATGACGCAGAGCGCCGGGCGGGGCACGCGCGGCGGCGCTACGAATCGAACGTCGAAGCTCGACCGTGCACTACACTGGGAGAATGCTTCGTCGTTCGTCCATCAGGGTGCTTCCTGTCATCGCGTTGTCACTCGTCGCGCTCGGCGAGGTACGGTGCGTCGGGGACGAGCCGAACGTCGTTCCGGTTGGAGCTCAGGGCGGCGACGCCGGGACCGGGGAAGCGGACGGTAGCGTTCCGGGGGACGACGCGGCGACTGGCGATGACGCCGCGGTCGACGCCGACGCCGCCGTCGTCGTCACGCAGCACGCCGGAGCTCCGCTCCACTTTCCGAAATCGGCAACGGCCTCGAATGGGCCGCACGTCGCCATCGACGGAGCGGGGAATACGTTCCTCGCGTTCACGTTCGATCGGCCCACGACGATCCTCGGCGTGACCCTCGCGGCGAGCGGCGGCCAGTCCGACATCGCGGTGCTCAAGATCTCCCCCGCCGGTGTGGTGCTGTGGAACCGCGTCTTTGGTGGCAGCGCTTCGGACAGCGTCGACGCGCTCGCGGTCGACGCGGGCTCCAACGTGTACATCGCCGGCACCTTCGCCAGCGACACGCTCTCGTTCGGCGGCGGGGCCAGCGTCACCTATGCGATGCAGCCCGGTCGCGGTGCTCCGTACATCGCTCGCCTGAAGGCGTCGGATGGCGAAGGGATCGCCGCGAGCACCATCTCCGGCACGTCGGGCGGGAGCGGTGCGCACCTCGCGCTCGCCGATAATGGCCTCGTCCTGGCGTACCGGGCGCTCGGCAGCATCACGGTCGACATCAGCCCGAGCGGCACGGAGACCATCCCGGCCGTGCTCGACTCCTCGAACGCCGTCGTCGCCTCTCTCGATCCGTCGACGCTCCGCGCCAAGTGGGTGAACCGGATCGGCGCGTCGTCGGCCCAGAACTCGGTCCGCGGCGTCGCCTTGGCGACCAACGGCGACGTCTTTGCTGCGCTCCGGATCGCCGCCCGCCCGCTCAAGGACTCGAAGGGCAGCGCCGACCTCACCGACGACACGCGCCGCGACGTCATCGTGCGCCTCAGCGCGTCGACCGGGGCGCGCATGGGCGCGGCGGAGATGCCGGAGACCGCGGCCGGGCAGCTGCGCGTTGGCCGGCTCGCGAGCCGCGGAGGGGGCGCGGGCGTGGCGTTCACGGCGACGCTGACCGGGAGCTTCACCACGATCGGAGGCAAGACGTACACGTCCGCAGGCGGCACGGACATCGTGGTCGGCGAGCTCTCCGTGACCGCCGACATCACCTCGCTCATCCGCTACGGCGGTGCGAACGACGATGCTCCGGTCGCGATCACGCGGCGAGACAGCCGGACGTACGTGGTGGCGACGTACGGCCCGGGGCCGATCGACCTCGAAGGTGTCTCGCTGCCTGCCGGACCTGACGGCATCGGCGCGACGGTCGCGTTCGAGGCGTCGATGACGGGCAAGAACACGGGCTGGGTTCGCGCCATTCGCGGCGAGAACCTCGAGCCGACGGCGGTGGAGGTCAACCCGCTCGCCAACGCCGTCCTTCATGCCGGTATCTTCCAGGGCACGGCAATTCTCGGCGACGGCGTCGAGGCGCAGAGCGTCGACCCCAACGTCTACAACGGCTTCCTCGTGCCCTGGAAGAAGTGAAGCTTGCGCGGCTCGCCGCTGCGAGCCCTCACCCGAGGTCGGCGCCGTCAGGGCGCTGATGAAGAAAACGCCGCCGTCGCCGCTCCGTCGCTGCACTGCAGATTGACGGACGCGGCGAGCGCGCGGCGCTCGGATCGTTCGAAGCGATCGCGGACGAGGCTGGTACCGAGCTCGTCGCTCAGTTGCCGAGCTGGCCGGGCGTGACGCCCTCGGCGTCGCCGCCGATCGACTTGAGGTCCACGGGCATACGAACCTGCTTGATGTTCTTCCAGCTGCTGCCGACCTCGGAGTCGTTGAGGCCGAACTCGCCGTCGAGCGCGCCGATGCCTTCCTTGTTCACCGAGTAGACGAAGTAGCCCTTGCCCTTCGTCGTGGCGCTCGCGCCGACCATGCCGATCTTGTGCTCCTTCCACGTGTAGCGGAACACGTTGCCGGTCGTCGTTCCGCTGAGCTCGCCCCAGTGGCTCTGATCGGTGCGCTTCCAGCGAGCGACCACGTTGGCGCCCTCCTCCTGCATGTGGAGGTAGCCGTACACGGGGTGGAAGTAGACGCCGGTCCACACCTCGCCTTCCGGCATCGGGCTGGAGGCGACGTTGGCCGTCTTCGGGTCGGCGCCTCCTCCGCAGCCGACGACGCTGATCGCGGCGAACGTGGTGACGGCAGTGGCGAGGGCGACGTGGCGGAAGGACTGGACGAGGCTCATGGCGGGCGGGAGCTTACCAAAAGAATCCGAAATCAAGGCCTCTTCGTGAATACGAAGGACGCCTTCGTGACCAGGTTCGACACCGTCAGGGTGTCGTTCAGGACCGAATAGGTCACGTGTTCCTGGGTCGGGCTTGGACAGGTGAGGGCGATGGTCGCGTTGATACCGCTCGGGGTGAGGGTGCCGGTGCTACGGACCTCCGAGCCCGCGCCGGCCGAGCTCTTGAATACGAGGACGCGCTCGTAGGTCGCGCCGGTCACCCGGATGGAGCCCTGATAGGAGCTCCCCGTCGGTCCGGGCAGTGCGGCGACGCCCTGGTGCAGGCGGACCCCGGTGATGTCGTACGTACCGTCCGCGATCGCCCCGCCGGTGCCCGCGGGCAGCTCGTCGTTCACCACGCTCTCGTCGACCACGAACCCCGTGTTCTCCAGGTCCGTGCACGTGCCGCCGTCGCCGGCGTCCGTCGGCCCGGCCTCGGAGCTGCCGCCGTCACCACCGCCGCCGCCGGCCACCCCCGGCCGAGCCGGACCGTCGGTGAGCACGGCCGGTCGCGTCGGATCATCGCTGCATGCGGTGCCGGAAACGGCCGCGAACGCGAGCGCCAGCGCGAAAAAGATGACGGGCTTCCCCATGGAGTCGACGCTAGCGCGGCGCCCATCGTTGGCCAAGTTGCGCCAAGTTGCCTAGCTATCCCGCTCGGGCGGGAGACGTGTTGGTGATGCGTGGATGCGTGCATGCGGCGCTCGACCGAGGTGCAGGACTCGCCCGTGCTATCGTCCGAGCGAGTGAGCTCCGCTGCCGCTACCCGTTCCGAGCCGCTCCTCGTCGCGAACGATCTTCGCGTCGACGTCGCCGGCCTGCCGGCGTGCGACGGGATCACGCTCCGGACGACGGGCGAGCACGTGCTCGTCCTCGGAGCGCCGCGCGCGCTGTTCGATGCGGTGACCGGGCTCGCCGCCGTCGTTCGGGGATCGCTCGACGTCCGCGGAGTCGCAGCCGGCGAGGCGGCTGCCCGAGGTGTCGTCGCCGGGGCTCCGATGGACCCGCCGGTGCCGCCTCGCTGGACGGTCACGGAATACGTCCAGTGGAGCGCGCGTCTGGCAGGCGTGCCCGCGTCCGAGGCGCGCGCGAGCGCGCAGGCCGCGATCGCGAAGCTCCACCTCGACGCGATGGCGCGGACCGAGCTGGCGAGGCTCGTTCCGCACGCGCGGCGCGCGACCGTCGTTGCCTCGGCGCTCGCGACGGGCGCCGAGGTGATCGCGCTCGAGGATCCCCTCGGCGGACTGCCGGACGAGCTCGCCATGGCGTACGCGAAGGTCCTGGCCGAGGCGCTCGGTGGCGATCACGCGTGGATCGTCTTCGCGCCCCGCATGCCGCTCACTAGTCCGCTCGCGCAGAGCGCCGACGAGGCGATCGTGGCCTCGGCGCTCCGTGTGGAGGGGCAGGGGCCGCCGGCCGAGCTCGCGGCGGCGGGGCGGCGCTTCGTGGCGCGCATGATCGGTCCGGTCGATGCGCTCGCACCTGCCCTCGCCAGCCGTGGCGCGAGGATGGAGCTCGACGCCGGATCGCACATCCTCCTCGACCTCGGTAGCGAGATGACCACGGGAGAGCTCATCGCGCTCTGCGATGGGGCGAACGTCTCCGTCGTCGAGCTCGTGCCGGCGTTTCGCGCGCTCACCTGAGGTTTGGGGTAATGTGGCCCCGATGAGCAAGGACAGGGCCGCCACCGCGAGCGTGGAGGATGCCGAGGACGGGATCGCTTCGCGCCGGAGCGAGTCGCTCGGGCGCCCGCAGTTCGGCGGGGGCAGGCTCGGCACGTACACGATGCTCGGCGCCGCCTCGGGGGTGGTGCCGCTCCCGTGGGTACCCGACGCAATTGTCCGGCGCGTTCGCGGCGCGCTCGTGCACGATCTCACGTCGCGTCACGGGCTCTCGCTCACGCCCGAAGCCCGCACGGTGCTGATCGAGCCGATCGGGACGGACGGTGCGAAGAGCTACCTCCAGCAAGGCGTCACGTTCGCGGTGACGCGCGTGCTCGGACGGTTCGGTCCGCTCGCGATGCTCGGTCCCGTTCGGACCGCGCTCGGCACGTTCGTCCTCGGGCACCTGCTCGAGCGCTACATCGACACCGCGCGTGTCATCCGTTCCGTGCGCATCGACGTCGAAGAAGCGCGGCGTGTGCGTCGCGCGATCGACCAGGCGCTCGTCTACGCCCTCACCACCGAGGGCAAGGGCTCGCGAGAGAACCGTCCGATCGCGCCCGAGGACCTGCGCGATCAATCCACCCAGTTCGTCGACGGTGTCTTCATCTCGATCGCGAGCGCGCCCGGGTGGCTCGTCCGCCGTCTCGATGCCGCGTTCGACGAGACCGTGAGCGCAGTACGCATATGAGCGATCAACGCGCCGCCTTGCGGCGAGCCCGTCGTGTCGTCATCAAGATCGGGTCGAGCACGCTGGCGCGGGAGGAGCCGTCGGCGGCCGGCCGCAAGGACAGCGCGCACGACCGTCTCGCCCGCGCGATCCACGCGCTCCGCGAGGAGGGCCGGCAGGTCGTGCTCGTTTCGAGCGGCGCGATCGCGCTCGGAGCGAGGAAGCTCGGCTACCGCACGCGCCCGAAGGAGATGGCAAAGCTCCAGGCCGCGGCGTCGGCCGGGCAGAGCTTGCTCATGCGCGCCTACGAGGAAGCGTTCGACCGCACGAAGATACCGGTCGCGCAGGTGCTCCTCACGCACGCCGACCTCGCCGATCGCGTACGCGCCAACAACGCACGCGCGGCGCTCACGGCGTTGCTCGACGCCGGCGCGGTCCCGATCCTGAACGAGAACGACGCCGTCGCGGTGGAAGAGATCAAGTTCGGCGACAACGATGAGCTCTCCGCGATGGTCACTCCGCTCATCGCCGCCGACGTGCTCGTCTTGCTCTCCGACGTCTCCGGGCTGCTCGACGCGACGGGCGCGCGCGTGTCCGTCGTGCATGACGTCGCCTCCGAGGCGCTCCCTCTCGTTCGCTCGGGTCGCGCCGCGGCCCGCTCGGGCTTGAAGAAGAGCGGCGTCGGCAGCGGCGGCATGGCGAGCAAGATCGAAGCGGCGCGACGGGCGACGCTCGCCGGAGCGCACGTCGTGATCGCCGATGCGGGAAAGAAGGACGTCGTCGGACGCATCTTCGCGGGCGAGGACGAGGGCACCCTCTTCCTCGCGGCGGCGCGCCGGCTCCCTGCCAAGAAGCACTGGATCGCGTTCACGCTGAGGCCGCGCGGCGACGTGTGGCTCGACGCCGGCGCGTCGGCAGCGGTCAGGAGCAAGGGCACGAGCATCCTCTCCGTCGGGGTGGCGGGCGTCCGCGGTGATTTCCGCGCCGGCGACTCCGTCCGGGTCCTCGCGCTCGACGGCGTCGAGATCGGCCGCGGCCTCGCGCGCTGTTCGTCGACCGACGCCGTCCTCGTGGCGGGGAAGAAGGACCGCCTCGGCGCGACCGGTGAGGAGCCCGGTGTCCTCATCCATCGCGACGAGCTCGTCGTGTGGTGAAGCGTGGAGGGTGAGCCGCGCGTCAGTGAGGCTCCGCCACCGCCTCCCGGAGCAGGCTGTTCACCGCGCCCTCGAACGTATCGTCGCCCGTCTTCATCAGGAGTGACTGGATCTGCTTCCGGATCGTGTCCGGGCGCACTCCTCGCACGATGGCGAACTCCTCACGCGGGACGCCCCGTGCGCCGAGCGCGAGCAGCTCGCTCTCGGCCGCGGTGAGGTTGTGTCCGCGTGTCCACCGATCGAGCGCCACGGACACACGGCGGTCACCGGCGTTCCGTCGAGCGCGGGTCTCCTCCACGTGCACCTTGATGTGCTCCGGAGCGCACGGCTTGAGGAGGTAGCGCACGCCGAGCGCGTGTGCGCGCGTCACGCTCGCATGCTCGATGCTGCCAGTGAGCACGAGCACCCAGATCGACGGCCAGATCTGGCGCGCACGAGGGACGAGGTCGAGTCCGTTCCCATCCGGGAGCGAGATGTCGACGACGAGAGAGTCGTACTTGCGAGCGCGGAGCACAGTTCGAGCCTGGGCACACGTCGCCGCGCCTTCCGCGCGCCCGTGCGCCGACAGGGCTTTCACGAGGGCACGCCTGAGCATGTCGTCGTCTTCCACGACAAGGAAGGCGAGGGAATCGTCCATGGAGCCTGAACGATCTCACGGCAGCCGCGCGCCAGTCTTTACCCCTAGGGGTATTGCGAGTAGGCAATTCTTGGCGTATTCGCCCCGCGAGTGTGCTCGGAGCGCGCTCTCGTTCGAGGAACGAGCGTACGGCGCCAGAGTGTCCGGCGGCAGCCGACGAGCACGCGTCAGGGGCTCTCGACGAACGTCGCGCCCTCTTCGTACCGTTTCGGATCCGCGCAGAGCTCCTTCACTTCTTCCTTCGTCCGGATCGGGTCCTTGAACAGCGGACCGGCCTCGCTGTCGGCGTCCTGCGCGCTCGCGTCCTCGAGATCGGACACGTCGTAGTACCAGTCCCAGACCTCCGAGCCGTCGTCGTTGTCCTTGTGGAGCTTGCAGCCGGCGATGATGTTCGCGCGCGGGCACTTGCCCTCGCTCGCGCGCGCGGCGTGCTTCTCGCGGCAGTCGTCCTCGATCTCGCCCACGGCGATCGTATCGATCACCTCCTGGCAGAACGGCGCGGGCTGCTTGCTCGGGCTGTCGACGAAGCGGCGATCGCAATAGACGTCACCCGTCTGGCCGACGATGTCTCCGAGGACGTTCGCCGCGCAGCCGCCGACCTTGCACCCGCTCGCGAGCGTGAGGAGAACGAGTGGAGCCAGGCCGCGTCGTGCCGGCCGAAGAAGAGAAGCAAGCACAGGCGAAGAGGTGTAGCGCGCCTCGGGGACCGCGCCAGTGCGGCGGGGCGGAGGACGCTGGTGCACGCTCAGGGGGTGGCCGGCGGACCGGTGATCGCACCGCGGGCGGCGGGAGGCTTGTTCATGTCGAACGAACCCTTGAAGCGCGACAGCGTGCTGGACGCCTGGGTGACGAAGTCGGGCTGGAGCGCGGCGTCGATCGGGCGGCCCGAGATCGAGCCGTGGCACTGTCCGCAGAGCCCATCGAAGAGGTTCGCGCGGAACGACTGATGGGCGTACTCGCCCGGAGAGAACGACATCGCCTCCCGCTGCACGCGCGGGAGCCCCTTCTCCTGCGAGAGCTTCGTCGGCGGTAGCTCCAGCACGATCGGAACGCCGCCCGGGACGGAGAGCTTCGTCGAGCCGTCGGCCTCCACGGCCGCCGTACCGAGCAGGCGGCGGCGGACGTAGACGCGGCCGAAGGCGTCGTTCGCGACGAACGTGCCGCCCTTGTCCATCGAGTCGACCTCGAGCGGCGGAGGCATGTCTTCGTAGACGTTGAACGTCGAGATGTCGGGATCGATCTGGCGACCCGTCGGGGTGTTCTGGAAGAGCAGAGAGGCGAGGACGTGGAAGTCGAGGACGTGGATCTCCGCCTCCTGCTTGTCCTCGAACATGAGGACGTGCCCGTTCGGCTCGTCGAGCCTCGAGCGGTAGATGCGACGCGGGAAGCGCGCGTACACGGCGACGGCATCGACCTCGGCGCTCGACGGATCCCCGAACAGCTTGGTCTTCGCGCCGCTGCCCGGCTCCATCACGTAGACGTCGTAGTCGCCGCCGCCGGGATCGAAGCTCACGAGGAGCGAGGTCGACGGCAATGCTGCCGGCGACGTGTAGAAGCCGCTCGTCGGCTGCCCCGGGCGCGGGTTCGCAGCGCGGTCGGGGAAGCGGAGCGAGCGGAGGAAGAACGCCGGATCGGGCGCCTGGAGCTGTGCCGGATCGAGCACCCCGGGGTCGACGGGATAGTCGGCTGGATCGCTGCTCGTGAAGTCGATCCCGATCGATCGATTGAAGACGCCGAGGGTGCCGGCGCCGCCCGGGCTCGCCTGCACCGAGAAGATCGTGGCGAAGTCCTTGTCCGCGAGCTCGACCACCTGGGTGGCCTCGGGGAAGCCGATCGAGCCGCGCTGGGCGTAGAGCGGGTGGTAGTCGCCGGTGTCGAGGTTCAGTCGCCGGAGCGAGAGCTGGTAGAAGCCCGGCGCGCGCTTCTCGGCGGTGAAGATGATGCGCCCGTCGTTCATGAACGAGGGCTGGCGCTCCATGTTGAGCAGGAACGTGAGCTGGCGAACGCGGGTCTGCGCCGGCGCGGCTGGGTTCGGCTCGAGCACGTAGAGGTTCGAGTTCGGCTTGGTCGGGTCCGCAGGCGTGCGTTGCGGGCCCTGGTAGTCGTACGCCGCGTTCGAGAGGTTCCCGCGCGTCGACGCGAAGACGATGCGCGAGAAGCCGCCGTCGGGCGGAGCGTAGGTCGGATCGAAGTTGTGGACGAGGAGGCCGTTCTCGGACGGAGGCGTGGTGTTGATCCCCGGATGCTTCGAGCAGCTCGAGCCGTCGGCGTTCATCTCGTAGACGGCGAGCGGCTCGCTGGCGCTCGATCGGGCCGCGAACGCGACGCGCGTGCCGTCCCACGAGACCTGCGGCCTCCGGATGTCGGCGGTCCTTGGATCGAGCCCGCAGCCGGCGGTGAGCGACTTGTCGGTCCCGTCGGTGACGCCGAGCGCGCCGCTCGCGATCGTTGTGTCGACGCGGCGGAGATCGGCGCCGGGCGCGTAGACGTCTTAATCCTGCGCGCGTGTGAGGCTCCCGATCGGGCGCTTCACGTAGACGATGCCGCTCAGCGGCGCGAGCTTGTGGAGGTCGCGCTCGCGTTTCAGCCATTCGAGGATCACGCAGTAGGCGGGGATCTTGTCGAGGTCGCCGTTGTCGTAGTCGTGGTTGCCCGCCGCGCAGGCCTCGGGGCTCGCGCGCTCCGCGCCGAAGTCCTCGAAGAGCGGACCGCCGCGATGCGCGATGCCGGCGGGCTTGTCGCAGCCGGCGACGCCGCAGACCTCAGGTCGATACAGGTTCTTCCGCACCAAGCGGCTGGCGTTCGGGTCTTCGCTCTCGATCGACATCTGAGCGAGCGACAGCTCGTAGTTCTGCCGCGTCGCCGAGAGGGAGAAGCTCCCCGCGGACCCGCCGCGGAGCCGGTAGTCGTGGAACATCGACGCCGAGTGGCACTGCATCATCATGCAGCCCTTCTTCACGAGCACGGGCTGCACCTTGTGCGCGAAGAACGCGAATCCGGGGCCGTCGTCGTCGGTGGCGGTCGCCGGTCCGTGTTGGCGCGCCCACTCCTCCAAGCGGCGATAGCCCTCGTCGGCGGGCGAGGAGAACATGATGCCGCCCTCGTGGTACGCGCCGCCCTGCGCGGGCGCGAGCGGGCGGCGGAGGAGCTCGCTCTGCTCCGGCGTCTGGGCGAGGTACTCCTGGGCCGCGAGGTAGTTCCAGCGGAGCTGCTCGGGCGTGCTCCCGCAGGTCAGGTAGAGCGAGTTCGAGAGGTTGCCGTGACAGTTCGATGCGGCGCATGCGAGCTTCTTCAAGCCGTCGTCGTCGGCCGTCCCCGAGAGGAGGCCGTTGACGCGATCGCGGAAGGTCGCAAAGTCGGGGCGCGCCGGGTCGGTGCCGAGATCGAAGTCGGCGCGGCCCGGCACGAAGGTGGAGCACGGCAGGCGCTCGATGTTCGTCGGGGCGGGGCCGGTGTTGTTCTCGGTCGTGCCGTTCTGGATCCATCGCCGAAGCGTCTGGTACGCCGTGCCGGTGGGATCGAGGATCGAGCCGCCGGCGTGCTTGATGTCCGTCGTGATGACCGACTTCACGCCGTCGTAGCCCTGCACCTCGATCTGGGACGGCGCGACGTTCTTGAGGAGGAAGCCGGGCTGTCCGTACGGGCCGTAATCGAGGAGCAGGTCCTTCCGCTTCAGCACGCCCTCGTAGCTCGCGGCGTCGAGGTTGCCGAGCGCGTTGCCGCGCGCGTCGGCGACGTGGCAGCCCGCACCCGTGTTGGTGCGCACGCACGACGTCGTGAGGATCGGGCTGATCGTCCGCTCGAAGTACGTCGACTTCGTCGGCTCCTTGGTCGAGCACGCGGCGGCCAGCGCGGCGATACAGGCGGCGAGCGCCGGCAGGCGGAGATGCAGCAAGCCCTTCACGCTTCCAAGGTTACACGGGGTCAGGTCGGTTGCGGGGGCATCGACACGGCTTCGCCTGATGCACGGCTCGCTTCGTCTGCGTCCTTCGGACGTGCTTGCTAGCCCGGCTAGAGTCGGCGCAGGGCGATCCGAGCCTGGTCGCGCACGAGCGTGTTCGGGTCGTTGTTCGCCAGGTCTTCGAGGACGCCCCGCGCGCGCTGATCGTGGAGAGCTCCGAGCGAGTGGCAGGCGGCGTTGCGTACGTTCGCATCGGGATCCTTCGCGAGCGCGAGGAGGCTGTCGACGCCCTCGGGAGCGCGGAGGTGACCGATGAGCTCGGCCGCGTTGCGGCGGACGATGGGGTCGCCGTCGCCGGAGAGCCGCGCGACGGCGGACACGTCCGTGAATGCGTTGAGCCGGCTCGCGCTGCGGAGGGCCGCGAGCTTGACGCGAGAGTCGACGTCGCTGAGTGCCTTCGCGAGCGCGCCGTTTCCGGTGTCGTTGAGGCGTCCGAGCGCGCTGGCCGCTGCCGCGCGCACGGTGGGGTCGGAATCGCGCTCGAGCGCGGCCGCGCAGGCGTCGATCCCAGGGAGAGCGAGGAACTCGCCGAGCGCGTTCGCGGCGTACATACGGCGCACCGGATCGGTGTCGCTCTCGAGCGTCCGGACGGTGCGCTCGTAGACCTGGCCTTTGCCGAAGACGCCGAAGATGCGGCGGCGGAGCCACCACGCAGCGATCTCGCGCGTGCGCGGGTTCGCGTCGTAGAGGAGCGGCTCGATCACCGGGATGCAGTCGAGGCATTCGACGCGCTCGCCGTGCTCGAGCGTCTCCCAGATCGCCATCATCGAGCCCGACGCCGCGACGCTCTTGATGCGATCGCTCGTGGAGATGTGCTCGATCTGGTCCGGTGGGATCGCGCCGTAGACGCGCTGCGTCCCCGCGATGTTCTCGGAGGTGTTCGCCGTCGCATCGCCGCTCGAGACGATCGAGGCGCATGCGAACGCCATCGACGCGATGAGCCCGAAGTACCCGAGCTTGGCCTCGGTGCGCGAGCGACGCGAGCGAGCGCTGCCTTCCGAAGAGGAGATACGCATGGTCTTCATCTCCTCAGTACTTCCGGCCGGGGGCGACCGGGTTGTTGGCAAAGGGAACGAAGCCGGTGTTCTGCCGAGCGTAGAACTGGCCTCCCACGTCGATGGACTGGATGAGCGCGAGCCGTTCGGCGTCCGTCAGCTCGACCCCCTTGTCTTCGGGATGCATCGTCGGGTTGCCGTACGCGAAGGTGCCGTCCGCAGCGCGGACGTTGAGCTTCTTGATCATCGCCGACTCACGCGCGTTGTTCGGGATCGCCCAGAGCGGTGGCTGCTCGCCGCCGAGCTGCGAGACGCCCATTCCCATCTCCATCGTCGCCGGGAAGAACAGCGAGACGTACGACTTGGGGTAGCTCGCTGGCATGCGGTCGTAGACGACGTCGATCTCGGCGTCCGACAGATCGAGGTAGGGGATGGTGAAGGTCTGCGCCGCGCCCGTTCCCGGGATCGTCGCCGACATCTGATAGGTGCGGCCGGCGAAGGGATCGTTCGAGCCGCCCGAGTGACACTGCACGCACTTCTTGTCGAGGATGTCCTGGATGACGATCTTCGGCTTCTGGGTGAGCGGATAATCGGCGGCCTTCAGCGCCCACGGCAGCTCGACGCGGTCCGCGATCGGAGCGAGGAACTGCTGCGCCTGGCGCTGCTCCGCGACGGTCGGGTTCTGGCCCATCGACGGAGCCCCGATGCCGGAGCGCTGCTCGTGACAGCCGATGCAGCGGCTGTTCTCGCCGGGCATGCCCTGGATCCAGAGGCGCTGGTTGCGGATCGAAAGGCCGAACTTGTCGATCGGCTGGAGGTGGACCGGGACGTACGGCGGGATCTCGGCGAGCCAGCTCCCGTCCGGGTTCACGTCTGCCTCGCCGAGGATCGCCGCGCCCTCGTCCATCGTGAGGCCGAACATCGTGACGCCCTTCGCGCCCTCGCTGGAGAAGCCTTCGATGACGCGGACCTTCACGGCCTGCTTCAGCGCCTCCGCTAGCGGCACGCCTTGGTCGCCGAACTGCGCGCCCTTCACGACGTCCTTGAGGCTCGTCTTCGTGATGTCGACCGAGCCGATGCGCACCGGCGTGCCCGGGTCCACGTTCGGGCCGATGATGTCGCGAATGAGCGGCGGCTCGACGCGCGGAGCGACCGCGATCGCGTTGAGCTCCCACGTCGTGCGGTCGTTGTAGATGAGCTTGTTCTTCCGGGTGGCGGGGTCGAAGACGTAGACGCCGAAGTCGGGCGGGGTGATCGACTGCTCCGACAGATCGTTCACCGGGCCCTCCGCCCACGACACGAGGATGCGCCCGTCCGGCAGCGCCGACGGCTCGCGGTAGCGGCCGACCGGCGACGGTCCGCTCGAGGTCGGGACCTCCGGCGTGAGGATCGTGTACTCGACGTTTTCCTCGTCCACGCAAGGGCGGGCGCCCTTGTCGAGGATCTTGGGGTTCATGCAGACTTCGTCGTTCCTGTTACGCGCGTCGATCCTCACGAGGGCGCCGGCGTGGATCGTGCGCTCGCGCGTCGTCGCGATGCCGATCATGACGTTCGGCTCGAGCTCGCGGACGCTGAAGAGCGAGTTCGACGGCTTCGCGTGCTGGCCGGCGAGGCCGAGCATCTGCGTGCCGTCGGGGTTCGCGGCGAAGAGCTTCACGTCGTTGACGCCGCCGAGGTGCTCCCAGCGCGAGTAGCCGATCTTGCCGTCGAAGCGCAGCCACGGCGCGACCGTGTGCGAGAGGTTCTGCGAGGCGAGGCGCCGATCGGCGTCACCGCCATCGACCGAGATCGTCGCGAGCTGGGTGACGCCGCGCCCGTGGTTGTACTCGTCGTGGCGCGTCCCCATCTCGGTGTACATCTCGTTCGTCACGAACGCGATGCGACCGCCGGGGATGTAGATCGGATTGATGTCGTCGTGCGGGCCGCCGGTGCGCTGGTGGATCTCGAACTTGCCGTCCGCGCCCTCGGTCAGCTGCGCGGTGTAGATGTGATAGTGATCGTCGGCGTCGCGCTTCATCGAGAAGACGACCTGCTTCGCGTCGAAGGAGACGTCGGCCCCGTTGAAGTCGGCGGTCGTGAACTCGGACGTGATCACCTTGAGGACGCCGTCGTGACGCGGCGGCGTCAGCATCACGAGCTGTCCGCCCGGCTCGAAGCGCTCGTAGTCGAGCACCTGGCCGTTGCCGCCCGCGACGTTGACCGTGGCGCCGGCCCCCGAGCCTGCCGTGTGCTGGCGCTTGATGAAGACGATGGCACCCACACCGGCTCCGGTGTCGGCGGTGCCCTCCGAGTCGCAGCCGGTCGTGAAGGCGTGACTGGCCGGGAGGACCCCTACGACCAGAGCGAGCGCGGTGAGCCGGGTGATGTTCTTCATTGGCCTGGAACGGATGAGAGCAGGAGTCACGCCAGCGCGGTAGGCCCGAGCTTTCGCGGGATTCCGCGCCTGTCGAAGCCTTCCGTGCATGCTGCAAGGGGCTCGCGGCCCACGCTTCTCGTGGGCGCATCCCCCCAAGCCGACGCGGGCGTGCGAGCCCCGGAAGTCACCCGACCAGGCCGCGTCCGGGAGCACGGAGAGCCTTGGCTTCCGAGAACGACGGGGTTTCCCCTAGAACTGCTGGGCTCGACTTGACTGATCGAGTGAGCTTCGGCCGGACGCTGCGCCACTCCTTCCGAGCGGGGCACCGGCGGGAGATGGAGGTGCGCTCGCTCCAGATGCGGCGCCGTCGCTCGGAGGCCTTCCGCCCGCACCTGCCGGATGGACCGGACCGATCGCGATCTACGACGGGCCGGCTCCGACGTCTGCTCGACCGACAACGTCGATGCGCAGGTCGGCGCGTGTCAGACCGCAGGCAGTTTCCTGAACATCGCCGGGATGGGCGTGGCGAGCTCCGCGTGCGAGGCGCAAGGCGGAGCGCCGTCCGGTCGGGTCACGGACAAGGATCCGATCACGTTCTGCTGCAACCGCTGAGCGCCGGCCTTCGAGCGAGGACGCTTCGAGGCAGCCGGCTCCCGAGCGTTCTCACTCACGGCTCGCGCGACGGCGACGCGCAAAGAGGAGGCCGAGCGCGATCCACAGCGCACCGCTTCCGGCCTTTCCATGCGCATTGCAGTTGCAGCCGCCTTCGGACTCGGCCGAAGTGACTTCCGCAGACGCGTCCGGGGTCGACGGAGCGGGACCAGGTTCCTGCGGACGCGACGGGTCGACCGTCGCCGCATCCGGCACCGAAGCGTCCTGCGTTCCGCCGTCGTCGGGGCCGGCATCGGGGGACGGCGGCGGCGCCTCGTCGTCGACCTCGATCACCTCGAGCGCGCGCGCGCCCAGTGGGGACGCCACGGCGATCTGTGCACGACCTGCAATGCCGTCGTCGTCATGCGCAGCTGCGAAGGTCACCGTCTGCGGAGTCTTCGAGTTTGCCGGTGTGAAGGACAACGTCGCCGGCTCCACGACGGTCACGTCCGGATCGCCGCCGACGCGTCTCACGGTCACCGTCGTCGCCCGGCTCAGAGCCGCTGACCAAGCGACCGTGATCGTCGCTTGCCCGCCCTCGGGGACGTGGAGCGTGTCGGTCGAGAGCACGAGCTGCGGTCCGTTCGCCTCGATCGAGGTGGCCACCACGCGTTCGGTGGCGAGGCCCGGCGCCGACACGTCGAAGTCGGTGACGTCGGCGACGCTGTCCGCATCACTGGCCGCCGCCAGGATCACGGCGCGAGGCTGTTGCCAGTCGGTCGGGGTGAAGGTCAGCGAGCCACCCGTGAGCACGTCGATGTCGGCGTCGCCGCCGCTCCTCGCGACCGTCACCGTCACGTTGGCAGCAGGCGCCGCCGAGAGCGCCACCGTGAACGCGGCGCGGCCGCCCTCGAGCACGTGCGGCGTCGTGTTGGACACGACCAACCTTGGTGTGGCCGTCGTCGCGCTCACGCGATGGAGCACGCCCGTCGTGTACCCCAAAGCGTAGAGCGCGCCGTCGTCACCGGTCGCCACCTGCACGTTTGCGTTGAACCCGGTGCCCCAGACGTCGACGCGCTCGACCTCGTTCGTCGCCGACAAGACCGCGCGCACGAGATTGCCGGTGTTGTAGTCACCGAAGAAGAAGTTCCCCCGGTACTCGGTTGGAAATGCGGTGCCGTCGTAGAACGTTCCGCGCGTGATGGCGCCGCCGAGGTCCTTCGTTTTCGCGGTTCCCCCCGCGCCGGCGCTGGCGTCCGCGCCTGCTTGCGCGGCGGTGAACGACGTCGCCGACACGCTTCGCACGTAGACGTTGCCGTTGAACGAGGCGTTGGCCACTCCCGCGATCTCGATCGACTGACCGACACGGAATCCGTGTGCAGTGGTGGTGGTGACCGTCAGCGTCCCGCCTGCGCGCACCGCGGAGGCGACGTTTCGAGTATCGGTGCCGTTCGTTCGGTACGCGATCTTCGGCGCCAGGTAGCTCGCGGGCTGGTTGTTCTCGTAATCGTTGTAACCTGCATGTGCTCTGGCCTCGAGCAGGAAGACTTGCTCGTAGCTCGTGCCAGCGACGGTGGTCCAAAGCTTGCCGGTGCTCGGTTGTCGCGACAGCCCGAACGGGTTGCGAAGGCCGCGGGCCCAGATGTACTCGTTGTTGGGTCCCACTCCGTCGTTGAACGGATTGTCGTTGGCCGGGGTCCCATCGAGGTTTGCGCGGCCGACTTTGCTGGCGAGGCTGGTGAGGTCGGCGTCGACGCCCGTGCCATCGCCGAGGTCGCCGATCGAGAAGTAGAGCTTGCCGTCGCCGCCGATGGCGAGGCCACCTCCGACATTGATGCCGCCCTTCGTGGGTAGGTTGGCCACGATCACCGTGCGGTCCGTTCCGATCCCTGGAGCATCGGTCCCCCCGTCCACGTCGATGTAACGGACGATCTGCTGCTGGCTCGCGGAGACCGAGACGAACACGTAGAGGTAGCGATTGACGACGTAGTTCGGATCGAGCGCGATGCCGAGCAGCCCCGACTCGGAGCTCGTGTGCACGGCTGGCTCGGTCGCGAACGTGCTGACTTCGAGGGTCATGCCACCGCCGGGTTGTGTCTGCGGTCGACCTCCCACCGTGCGCACCACCCGGATGCTGCCGTCCTTGCGGAGTACGAAGAGCCGACCCGATCCGTCGGTCGCCCAGGCCGCGCCGGTGGCCGGTTTCAGCTCGTTGCTCGTGTAGCTCTCCTGAGCAAACCCGCTGGGCACGGCCGCCGCCGCAGGCGCGGCATAGGCGAGCGCGATCAACGACCCGATGAGCACACGACGCATCCGCCGCACGTTACACAACCGAGCTCCAGGGTTCACGAGCAAGCCGACGCACGCGTGATCTTGGAGAAGATCGAACGTCATGTGGGCGCCGCTTTCGATCGTGAGCTACCCTGATGAGGTGAGTTTGGTGCGCAGGACTCTCTGTTTGGTTGGCCTCCTCGGAGCTTCGCTCATCGCGAGCGCGGCGGACGCGGCGATGTCCTCGCTGACCTCCGCGCCCGTGACGGTCTACAGCGCGAAGTGGTGCAGCGCCTGCCGAACGCTCCAGAGCGGCCTCGCGGAGCGAAAGATCGCGTTCGCGGTCGTCGATGTCGACGACAACGCCGCGGCGTTCGCGCGAGCGCGGGCTACCGCCAACGTGGGCAACGCGATCCCGCTCACGAGCGTCGTGCGAACGAGCGACACGGTCTGGATCGTGGGCGCCGCCGTCGACGCCGTCGATCGCGCCCAGCGCGGCGAGTAGCGCTCGTCGATCAGCACCGACCGCGCGCGGTGGGCGGCGGCGAGCACCGCGAACGAGCGAAATCGATACCGCGCCGCTGTGTTAGGTATCCGAGCCTGGGCGAAGAGCGCCCGGCACGAGCGTCGACGCTGTCCTTCGAGGCGGTGCGCCTTTGCTCGTGTCGCTTACGACAAGGAATCTCGGACATGCACTTGCTTCGCTACTCAATGTTGGCCGCCACGCTCGGGGCACTCGCGGTTTCGGCTCAGCTCGTGGCCTGCGGAGGCGATGAAGCGAGCCAGGGCGGCCAAACGCCCGACGCCGGCACCGACGGGAGCTCGCCCGGGTCCGTGCTCACGGTGTCGGATGCGCGTGCCAAGCTCTATCTCGGCCAGAGCGCGAAGATCGACGGCCCCAGCGTCGCTCCGGGCATCTCGTCGGCGTACGCGTGGAAGGTCATCGCGGCGCCGTTCGAGAGCACCATCACGACGGAGAGCCTGGAGGGCGCCTCCACGGCAACGCCGCTCTTCAAGCCGGATCTGCTCGGAGCCTACACGCTGCAGGTGACCGGCCAGAAGGACGGCGTCTCGTCGTCGGTCGTCGTGCTGATCGAGGTGATCGACGCGCCCGTCTTCTGGCGCGAGGTCCGTTTCGTCGAGCAAGGAGGAGAAGTTCTCGGCAGCGGTCTCTCGACGCGAGTCGGCGGCGTCCACGGATCGCGCGAGCGCACCGTCGGCTGCATCGAAGCGCCTCCGGACGGCGGCGGCGCGCAAGCGATGATGCTGCTCTACAGCGCTCGGATCGGTGCAGCCGTCGGCGATACGTGGGAGGCGCCTCCGGGACAGCCCTCACGCGTGGTCTTCCCCTCGATGACGATGGATCTCGCGAGCGGGCGGATGAAGAGCTCGCTGACGGTCGCGACATCCGAGTCGACGTGCGGCTCGCCCGAGGCCAAGGTCCTCGAGACGGTCGAGGCGAACGCTCCCGTTGGCGGCGACGACGACGACGACGACGACGACGTCCTCGCCCTTCCGGACGCCATCCAGAACGCACGCTTCTCACCCGACGGAAACCGCGTCGCTTATCTGTATGACGTGGGCGGTCGGTCGCGCCTCGCGACGGTCGGCTTCGACGGTTCGGGCAAGAGAGACCTCGCTCCGTTCCACAGCGCCGGGCCCGACGCGGGAGGGCTCGATCCCGACGCGGGCACGGTCCTCGTCCCCGGAGGCCCCGGTGGCACGCCCCTCGGCCAGATCGTTCCGCGCTGGAAGGACGGCGCCCACGTCGGCTGGATGACGTTCATCGGTCCGAACGCGAACACGGAGGGGCGCGACACGTGGGAGCTCCACGTCGTGGAGGACAAGGCGGGGGCGACGGCAGAGCTATCGATGACCTGCTCGCTCTCCATACCGAGCAGCTTCGACTTCCTCGCCGACGGCACGATCGTCGCCGCCGTCCGGCACCCCGTGACCGCACCGGACGGCGGCGTCGCTGCGCCGATGGACCTGCTCGTCTACCGCGCCAACCCGACCACCAAGCGCTGCGAGGTGGTGCGGAATCTGACGAACAACACGAGCGATGAGTCCGTCGCACGCGATCTCGCTCTCTCTCCCGACAAGACGCGCATCGCGTTCTTCTCGGGGACCGGGCTCGCGACGGTGCCGGTCGACGGCTCTCAGCCGCCTCGGTTCGTCCCTGGAGCATCCCTTGGCGTCGAGCACGGTCTCGGACCGCGGTGGGTCGCGGGCGGGACGGCCCTCACGTGGGGCCAGCAGAAGGAAGACCAAGGAGGCGGCTTTCCCGTGGGCTCGGGCCACGTCGTGGCTATCCCAGCGGAGGGCGGCGCGCAGAGGACCGTCGCCGAGGGGAGCCCGGGTGGGCGCCCCGACGGCGATGGCGGCATGATCACCGAGTACCGCCTCACCTACGGCTTCGGTCAGGGCTGCAGCGCGGTTCCTGGAGCTGCTCTGACTGGCGGTGTCGGGGTCGCCGGTGCCGCGGGCTTCGTGGCGGCGCTCGTCGCTCGAAGGAGGCGTCACTCCTCGAAGTGAGACGTGGCGGTCGGAGGAGCGAGTCGCGGCGCTCGCTCCTCTCGCGCCCCAACCACCCGCAGTGGTGCGCCTACGGAGCTCTTCGAGTTGGAGAGCAAGAATCGGAGTGGCTGCGCTTCGAGCGAGACGTATCAAAGGCTCCATCCCTCGCGCCGATCTCGCGCGCGAGAGGAAGGAGTCGAAGCGTGGGTTCTCTCGATAACAAGGTTGCAATCGTCACTGGCGCGAGCTCGGGTATCGGATACGCGACGTCGAGGCTGTTTGCGCAAGACGGCGCGCGCGTCGTCGTCGCCGCTCGACGACAGCGCGAGCTCGACGCCCTCGTGGACGCGATCACGCGTGACGGCCAGCACGCCGTCGCACTCGCGGGCGACGTCGACGACGAGCCATTCGCCAAGGCCTTGGTCGATCTCGCGGTCGAGAGGTTCGGAGGCCTCGACGTTGCGTTCAACAACGCCGGTACGCTCGGCGCGATGCGCCCGACGCCCGACCTCACAGCCGAAGAGTGGGACGCTGCGATGCGGACGAACCTGACGAGCGCGTTCTTCGCGGCCAAGTACCAGATCCCTGCGATGCTGAAGCGGGGCGCCGGGTCGATCGTCTTCACGTCGACGTTCGTCGGTTACACGGTCGGGATGCCGAACATGGCGTCCTACGCGGCGAGCAAGGCTGGTCTCGTCGGCCTCACCCAGGCCCTCGCCGCCGAGTTCTCCCCGCGCGGCGTCCGCGTGAACGCCCTTCTGCCGGGCGGCACCGATACGGCCATGGGCCGTGAGGTCGCGAATACGCCGGAGGTGCTCGAGCTCGTCCGCGGGCTTCACGCCATGAAGCGGATCGCATCCCCCGAAGAGATCGCTCGTTCGGCGCTCTACCTTGCCTCCGACGCGTCGAGCTTCACGACTGGCATCGCCCTCCTCGCGGACGGGGGCGTCTCGATCAGCCGAACGTAGCCTTTGCGGGGGGGGCGCGAGCTCCAAATTGTTTGGAACGCTCGGGCCTCTCGCCGTTCCGCGTCGCCCTCGTCGCGTCGGGGACATGTGCTACGAAGCGCCGTGGATCGCGATCAGCTCCTCCAGTTCATGCGTGCACAGAAGTGGGCCGTCGAGGCGTCGGTGTCCGACGCGAACGCGCCTCAAGCAGCCGTGATCGGCGTCGCGGTGACGGACGCGTTCGAGCTCGTCTTCGACACGATGGGCGACACGCGGAAGGCGAAGAACCTTCGCGCGAATCCTCGCATCGCCTTCGTGATCGGGTGGGACGAAGGCAAGACCGTCCAGTACGAGGGCGTGGCGGACGAGCCGCAGGGCGACGAGCTCGCGCGGATCAAGCAAGCCTACTTCGCGAAGTTCCCCGACGGCGTGGAGCGCGAGCGTTGGGAAGGGCTCGCCTACTTTCGCGCGCGCCCGACGTGGATTCGCGTCAGCGACTTCACGAAGGACGTGCCGGAGATCGTCGAGATCGATCCGTCGACCTGGGCGCGCTGAGCGACCCTCGCGAGGAGGCCGGCGAAGTCCGACGCGGGGCGGCACACTCGCTCATCGACGCGTGCACGTTCGCGACGCAACGCAGGTTCTCGACGAGCATCTGACGGAGAGACACCCTGCTCGGCAGGGCGCCGATGCTTCGGTGGCGTAGGTGACCGATCCCCAGCCGAACTGCGAACATCGTCCGGTAACCGGCTCGCCGGGCTCGAGCACGCGTGCGCGTGCTGCTCGTGACTGCTTCCGGAAGCGAACGGGCGAAACGTGAACCGCGCGGCGCTGCGCTTCCGGCGGTTCGACTTTCACCTCGGCGACGACCTGCGCAAGCAGGTGCAAGAGCGCTTTCGGTACTTCCTCCGGCTCCAGGGGGTCTTTCACGCCGGCATCGCCGTCCTCGCCCTGTTCGTTCTCGTCGGGGTCGTCTCGCCCGGAGAGCGATCGGGGCTAGCGCCCGTCCTCGTCATGAACGTCGTGGTCTCGAGCACGCTCGTCGCCGGTGGACGTGTGCTCGGGCGGCTCACGCTCACTGAGAAGGCCCTCGCGGTGCTCGATCTGGGGGTCAGCCTTTTTGTCACCTCCGTGTTCGGGATCGGGAGCCGGTTTCTGCCCGAGACCATCGCCGCCTCACACCTCACGAGCATCACATTCGCCTCGACGTTGATGCTGCGCGCTGCGATCGTGCCGAGCCCACCGCGGCGAACGTTCATCATCGGAATGCTCGCCTCGACGATGTCGCTCTTCACCGTGGGCATCGACGCGATGGCTCGGATTCTCGGCGACTGGACGACGCCCCCGCTCGTCGTCGTCACCGTCGTGGCGCATGGCGCCCTCACCTCGGCCATCACCGCAGCGACGTCGAGGGTGATCTACGGGCTCCACGAGCGGATCGAGGACGTCGTTCGAATGGGCCAGTACCAGCTCGTCCAGAAGATCGGCGAGGGAGGCATGGGCTCGGTGTGGCGTGCCCGGCACGCCATGCTCCGGCGGCCCACCGCAGTGAAGTTGCTGGCCGACGAGCGAAAGACGGCCGTCGACCTCGCTCGCTTCGAGCGCGAGGTGCAGCTCACGAGCACGCTCACCCATCAGAATACCGTGGCCGTGTTCGACTACGGACGTGCCGAGGACGGGACGCTCTACTACGCGATGGAGTTCGTCGATGGCCTGTCGCTCGAGCAGCTCGTCGAGCGCTACGGGAAGGTCTCCTCCTCGCGGGTCATCCACATCCTCCGGCAGGTCGCTTCGGCCCTCGTCGAGGCGCATCATCTCGGCCTCATCCATCGCGACATCAAGCCGGCGAACATCCTGCTCTGCGAGCGAGGGTGCGTGCCCGACTTCGTCAAGGTCGTGGACTTCGGGCTCGCGAAGGTGGTCCTCCCGGAGAATGCCTACGTCAGCAACGCCAACATCGTCGCGGGGACGCCGGGGTACATGGCGCCGGAGATGATCGTGTCTCCCGAGAACATCGACGGTAGAGCCGATCTCTACGCGCTCGGTGCCGTGGGTTACTACTTGCTGACGGGACGGCCGGTGTTCGACGGACACAACATGATCGAGCTCTGCAGCCATCACCTGCACACGGCTCCGGTACCTCCGAGCGCTCATGCCAACGTCTCGAGCGAGCTCGAGTCCGTGGTGCTCGAGTGCCTGGCGAAGGCGCCCGACAAGCGCCTCGACAGCGCCATCGAGCTCGTGCGGCGGCTCGAGGCGTGCGCTGCGGCGGACCCGTGGTCGGTCTCGGAAGCGGCCCTCTTCTGGGAGCGTCACCGAGCTTCGGCGCAGACCCCACGAAACGACTCGGACGGATCCTGAGCATCCGCGGACGCCGAGCTCCGCTCGAGACCTCCTCACCGCGATCAGGTTGGGTTGGTCCTCACGCGACGCGAAGGCCGTGATCGGCGTCGCGCCACGCTGCGCCGCTACCAGTTCTTCTTCGCGGGCGTCGCGCTCTTGATGAACGCGAGGACGTCGGCCTGTTGTCCGAGCTTCACGTTCTCCTCGGGAAGACGCTCGAGCGGCCACGCCTTGTCGAGGTTCACGGGATCGCTTCCGCGCACCGGTAGGAGCGCGAACGGTCCCTCGACGGCCTCGGAGAGCGCCTTCTCCAGGCCCTTCGCCGAGAACTCGAAGGGTGAGGTCTTCCCCTCGATCGTGAGCTCCGTGCCGCTGCCCGGGATCTGCGCGACGACGCGGTATCGATCGCCGAGCGATTCGTGGACGGCCTTTCCGAACGCGAAGAACCCTCCCGATCGCGGCAGGCCCGACGAGGGCCAATCCTTGGCGCAGTGCCCGATGTGCGTGACGACGACGATCTTGGTCCCGTCCGCTGCGATGCGAAGGAGGTTCCGCGACATCGCCGGATCGCGGAACTCCGCGTTGCCCGCGATGAAGCTGTCGGCCTGGTATTTCTCCAGGAACGCCGATCCTTCGGCGAGCGCCTCGAGGTCGAGATCGCAGCGTGAGAACGACGCCTCGTCCGTCTTCGCGACGTAGTCGGCCTTGTGGTCGTCGACGTACTTGCGCAGCGTCGTCGCCGCCTCGCGAGCCGCCGCGCGATCCCTCGCCGTGAGCTTCGGCTTCCACTCCTCGACGATCGCGGGCTCGGCCTTCTGGAGGCACGCGAACACGGCGTCGAGCGCCGGCTGCTGGGTGATGGCGACGTCGATGCCGCGCACGGTGAGGCGCTCGCCGGCGGGCAGCGCGAGCTTCATCTCGCGAAACGCCTCGAACAGCGCGAGCACGTTCTTCGTGTTGCCGAGCGTGCTTCCCGCGGCCTTCACGTACTCGTCGAGCGCGGAGGCGTCGCCGTCGTTCACGTACGCATCGACGAAGCGCATCGTCGCATCGTCGACCTCGTAGGCGATCGTCCGAAACTTCGCGCCGACGACGAGGTGCCGGATGAGGGCTTCGTGGACGAGCGAGGTCTCGGCTACGCCGTGCGCATACTCAGCGGAACAAACGACCGTGGCATCGGTGAGCGGGGCGTCGAGCGCGCGCATCGTGCATTCGAGCTCGGTCTTCTCACCGTCGAGCGGCAGCGTGACGGCATGGTCGAGGGTGGGCGCTTCGCATGTCGCGGCCGCTTCCGTGGCCGGAGGCGCGCTTGCTGGAGGTTCGGTCGCGCTGCTGCAGCCGACGAGGGCCGCGCAGCCGACGAGGGCCGCGGTGGACAAGAGAACGAGACGCATGGCGCGCACCGGAGCAAGCGACGTGCCGTACGGTTGAGCTTGGATTTTACGGTGTAAGGTGACCCGCTCACGAGCGGGCTCGAGGCGCCGTGCGGAAGCTGACGCTCGTTTGCTGACTCTCGTGGCGAAGACAAAGGCGAAGCCGCATCGCATCGTCGGCAGGCGGTCGCCATCCGGCTCGTCCGCCTGTCCGCGCCTGCCGGGGGCAGCGGCGATCCCTCCGCTGCTCCGACGGGGTTTCGACGTCCGTGTCGCTCGTTCGAAAACGTTCGTCTCAGCTCAGCGACAGCAGACCGAGCCCTCGATCGGAACCGGACGCCCCGGCTCGAGCTTGATCGGCCCAACCGGCGGCTGGCCGCTGCCCGGACAGCGATAGCCCGGACGGTGGATCGCGCCGTCGCCGATGTCACCGACGACGTGTCCGCCCTGCTTCTCGCACTCCTCGGCGGTGAGCGCGGAGCCAGCCTCCGCGCTCTGGGGCGCCGGAGACTCCGCCGTCGTCGCAGGAGGCGCCGCCGGCGTACCGGCCGCGGGGGCCGCGGAGCCACCGCATGCTGCGAGCAAGAGGAGGGACGAGAGGACGGCGAGACGTTTGCTCATGAAAGCGGAATACCACGCCGTCTCGGGGAGCCAAGCCAGAGCGAGCTACCCGCGCCCTTATCGTTTCACCGAGAGCATGAGGTCGTCGATGGCGTGACGCGCCGTTGCCGGCGGGGGGCCGTTGCCGCGGAGACCGGTGGTCACGGTGACCCTCGTCGATGTCGATCCGAACAGCGCCTGGTCGAAGACCTTCGTGCCGTCGAACCAGACGTCGACGTCGCCGGCGCGTGTCCAGACGATCCTCACCGTAGTCCACACGTTGGCTGTGAGCGTCGCGGCGATGCGCTTTGCGTTCGAGGTGCACGCGCTGGGGCACGACGACGTCTGCACGAAGTAGCCAGTGTGCGCTGCGCCGTCGATCGTCGCGCCTCGCGCGAAGGCGAGCCTCACGTTCGTGTCGACCGAGCCAATGTCGATGATCGACATGAAGCCGCTCGCGGGTGGTGGCGCCGCACCGAGGTTGGAGACGTTCACACGAAACGTCACCTCGACCTCACTGATGGTCGACGCGCCGATCTTCTCCCATACGAGCGTTGCGTCGCCGTTGGTCGCGAGCGACGCCGGCGGCGAGAAGGCCACGTCGGTGACACGAACGAGGGAGCCGCCATCCGGGACGTTCGCCTTGGTGAAGCCTTCGGCAACATCCGCTCCGTCGAAATCGGCGCAGAAGAAGTCGCTCACTCCTACGGCCGGCTTCTGCGTATCGCAGAACCGGTCCGATGCGTCCGGACCTCGTGCGTCGAGCCCCGCATCCGCGCCAGGAGCGGCGTCTGCAGGCGCAGCGTCGCCCGCAGACGCGGCGTCTCCCTCCGGTGAAGGAGTGGGGGTCACGATCTCCGGATCTTCTCCGACACATGCGAAGAGGCCGGCCGCGAGCGCTGCGCTCAGTCCTCCGGCGGCGAGCGTGCGCGTCAGCCTCGGCGAGCGATTGCGGTTCCAGTGACCCATGAGCTGGACGCTATCACTCGTGAAGCTGGCTTGTACGAGTCGCAGCACCCGCGAGGCTCCGCACGCGGTGATTTCGAGGATACCCTCGCTTCGATTGTGACCACCTGCGCGAGAGGCTCCTACGAAGGCGTTCGACCGCAACCGAAGATGGCGACGCGGAGCAGAATCGGCTCCGGACGTCTTCACGCATCCCTCGATCTGCGCCTGCAAGAAGTGACTTGCGGTGGTCGGCGCTGACGAGCACCGAGCTCCACCGTAGGGGCCCTACGCTGGCGGCTCGAGTGGTGGGCGTGTAGAGTCCAGCTCGCCATGGCGAGCGACGCAGAGCGTGCTTCCCACGCCGGTGTCTCCCCGCTGCGTGGAGTCGCCGAGAAGCTCCGGCGCACGGACGGAGCGGTGCGCTGATCGTCGCTCGGGGCCGCGGCCGGCTCATGGCCCTGAGCAGCTTCCTCTGCGTCGCGGCTGCCTCGACGCGCGTCGCCGCCGAAGAGGCTCCCGAGGCCATCCATCTTCGCTTCGAGGTCGAAGAGTCGCTCGCGAGGCAGTGCCCCGGCCCCGAGCGCTTCATGCAGCTCCTCCGTGCGGAGCATCCGAGCCTGACGCTGGCGCCTGAAGGCGGTCGCGCGCGCACGTTCGACTTTCACATCCGTCGTGATCGAGACGCCCTCGCCGGTGAAGTCGTCGTGACCGCGATCGACGGACGGTCGTACTCGCGAACGGTCACGGCCCGCGACTGCCCGACGCTGACGCGCGCCCTCGCGGTCGTGGCTGCCGTCGCGAGCAACCTCGTCCCGTTCGAGCGACGCGGGCCGGATGGTGATGGCGTCCCACCCGGCGCGCCCGCGAAAGACGAGCCCCAGGCCGCGCCGTCGGAAGACGCTCCGGCGGCGGGGACTCCGTCGCGAAGCGCGAGCAAGGCGCTTCGCCGATCGCGTCATGCGCGTGAGCCGGACGAGTCTTCGGCGTGGAGCGGCGGCGTGGGGCTCGGCACCGAGCTCGTTCTCGGCAGCCTGCCTCGTCCGGTGATGGGCTACCGAGGTTACGTCGACGTGCAGCGCGCTTTCGGCGTGTCCGCCGTCGGCATGCGCCTGTCCCTGGCGCACGCGAGAGCGCCCTTGCCGGGGACGTCGAGGCTCAACGTCCTAGTCCACATGTGGACCGCCCGCCTGGAAGGCTGCGCGTCTCGCCGCGCGTACGTCACGATCTCGGTCGAAGGCTGTGTGGGAGCGACGAGCGGCTCCTTCGAAGCCTTCAGTACCGGGCCGACGGGCAGTCGCCAGGTCCACCCATGGCTCTCGCTCGGCGCCGGAGCGCGCGTCCGGTGGCACATCGGCAAGGCCTTCTACGCAGAGCTCTTCGGCAACGTGAGCTCTGCCTTGACGACGTTCGAGACCGTTTCGAGGGACAGCGCCGCGGTCAGGGACTCCGTCTCGCCCGTGGTCGGAGAGCTCGGTCTCGGTCTCGGACATTCTTTCGGGCGCCCATGATCAGATCGGCGAGGGCCGACATTCTATCGGAGTGACCACGCTCGTGACCCCGTCCAGCATGACGGTCCCCGACCTCACGGTCGCGGAGCGCGCACGCCTGAAGGGGGCGACCGTGGCTCACTACGACTTCGTATGGCGTGGCCTCCGGCGCCTGGGCGTGTCGCCCAACGACATCAGCGACGCCACGCAAGAGGTCTTCGCCGTCCTCGCATCGAAGATCGGCAACGTCGCGCAAGGAGCGGAGAAGTCCTACCTCTTCCAGACCGTGACGCGCGTTGCCGCCAACTACAGGCGGCGGCGCACGCGCCTCTCGGCCGAGAGCGGGGAGGGGGACCTCGACGTCCATCCGGACCCGCAGCCGACCCCCGAGTCGCTCGCCCACATGAGCGGACGCCTGCGCATGCTGGATGCCCTCCTGGCATCGCTTCCGGACGAGCTTCGCGCCGTCGTCATCCTTTGCGAGCTCGAGAGCATGACGCTCGCGGAGGTCGCCGCGATGCTCGACATCCCCCAGGGCACGGTGGCTTCGCGTCTACGGCGGGCGCGCGCCCTGCTCACCGCAGCCATCTCGAAATCCAGGAACGACGAACCATGAGCGATCGCGATATCGATCTCGACGATCTCTTCCGTTCGGGGCGCGCCGACCGACCGCCGCAGCGGTGGCAGTCGCAACGCGACCTCTTTCGCCACCTCCGCCTCGGCGGCTCGACCGCGCTGCTCGCATCACGTGTCGCGCACGCGTGTTCCTCGTTGGTCTCCCGATCGATCCTCGGCACTGCGACCGTCGCCCTGGTCGCGTCCGTCGGGGCCGGAGCCGTGTACCTGGCGACGACGGATCGAGCGCCGTCCGATCGAGGCTCCACCCAGGCTTCCGGCGAAGCCCTCGTCGGAGAGAACGCTGTCCTTGCGCACGCGGTTGCTCCGGTGGCGGAGGCTCCTGCAGCTCCGTCGCAATTGCTCACGACGGAATCGGGCGTCTCGACGACCTCCGTCGATGCGCTGCCTTCGGCGCCGCCACCCTCTCCGCGCGTGCGCCGTGCGATGGCACCGACTTCGGCAACGACCGCTTCATCGGAGGACGACCTCGCGAGAGAGCTCGCCAGCGTCGCCAAGATCCGAGCGAGGATCGCAGCGCACGAACACGCGAGTGCGCGCGACGCAGCCCGCGTCCACCGCGCTTCGTTCCCGCACGGCGTCCTCACCCAAGAGGTCGCCGTCCTGGAGATCGAGGCGCTTCGAGGCCTCGGCGACCATGCCCGAGCCTGCTCTACCGGAAGGGCGTTCCTCGACGCTCATCCGACGTCGGCGCACCGAGATCGCGTCCTCGGTTTGATGCGCGCCTGCGAGCCCTGACCATCCCCGGAGCTCCGTGAGTCGAGCCCAGCCTCGCCGCCGGCTCCCCTTGCTCCTTTCCACCAGTCGCGAGTCGTTCTCTGTCCTCGCCACTGTTCGAACGTAACCGGACGACTCTTCGCTACGTCGATTCGAGCGTCTCAACCCCACGACCCTCCGGAATCACGAGATGACGAAACGCCTCGTAGCCTCGGCCTTCTGCGCTGCGGCGCTCGCCATGGTTTTCTCCTGCTCCCACAGGACGATCGAGTTCGAGCCTCCTCCCGCGGGACCGGTGGAGGCGCCGAACTTCTCGGGCGTGGATGCCTCGGCCGACGTCGAGGCCGAGTCGATCACGTACTGCGCGAGCACGACGTGCACGGAGAGCACGGCGACATGCCCGGACTCGCGCTTCCCCTGCGACGTCGATCTCAAGACTGACCCCAGGAACTGCGGCGCTTGCGGCGTCGTGTGCCCGGGCCGACGGGGCAACGGCGAGTTCGCCTGCATCGAAGGTGCGTGCAAGATGACGTGCGTGGTCGCCGCGGGGCGGCCGTTCAAGACCTGGGCCGACTGCAACGGGCTCGTCGACGACGACTGCGAGACCGAGCTCGGCACGAACGACAACTGCAAGGCGTGCGGGGACACGTGTGCCGATCCGGCGAACCCGTGCATCCGCGATGTGCGCGGAGTGGGTAAGCTGTGCGGTTGCGATCCCGGCAGCCTGTACTGTGGTGGTGGCTGCGTCGACCCGAAGTCGTCCGACATGAACTGCGGCGCATGCGGGGTCGCCTGCGATCCGACCGGCGGTGGTGCTGAAGCCATCGCCAACGGCTACTACGGGTGCGCGGGCGGCAGGTGTGGGAGTGCCAAGTGCCTGCCGAACTTCGCCGACTGCGACGGCAACATCGCAAACGGCTGCGAGACCTCGCTCCTGTCACCGGAGAGCTGCGGAGGATGCGGCATTGCCTGTGACCCTGGCCAGGCGTGCGTGCTCAATTCCGACGGCAAGCCCGAGTGCAGGTGTCCGACGGGCAAGACGCTCTGCTTGGACGTCTGTGTCGATCTGAAGACGGACCCTGATCATTGCGGTGCCTGCTTGAGCGCGTGCAGAGGCTTCGCCGGTCCGAATGCGGCTGCCATCTGTTCGCACGGATCGTGTGGCGTCGCCTGCAAGGAAGGCTGGGCGGACTGCAACGGCAACACCAAGGATGGCTGCGAGACGAACCTCGAGGCCGATCCGAGCAACTGCGGGGCCTGCGGAAGCTCCTGCGATCTGGTCGCCGGTCAACCGTGCATCGCCGGTCGGTGCGCCGTCGAGCCGTGCAAGTCGGGAGAGGAAACGAAGTGAGTGCTCGATTCTTGATCGTCTCCACGATGGCCGCGTGCGCGTGTGCGTCGTCGATCCTCGTCGCCTGCGCGACCGACGACAGCGTGTCTTTCGCCGAGCCCGACGCAGCGACCTCCGTGCCCGAGCCGGACAGCGGCGCGTTGGACGGGAGCGTCGAGGCCTCGACCGATGACGGAGGGGCCTTCGCAGAACCGTGCCCGCCCGACGCCTTCTGCCCGAGTGAGAGCTTCGGTCCCCAGAAGCCCGCCGGAAGTCTCGACCCTCGCGTGCGCATCGCGACGATCCGCGGTCGATCGGCCAACGATGTCTGGGCTGTCGGAGCGCTTGGGACGATCCTCCACTTCGACGGGACGTCATGGGAGCGGTCCGATCCCGGTACCGAGAGCTCGATCAACGCGATTTGGCCGCGCGATACGGGGGAGGTCGCGCTCAGCTCGCTGATGGCCGCAGCTTACACGCGAGGGATCGAGCTCGACGGTGGCGTTGATGCCGGGCCTTCGGCTGGGGGGTGGACGGCTCGACCGCTACCCGAGATCGGCAGCCTCGGTCGTGGGTGGCTCACGTCGACGTGGGCGGTGCCGGGCGCGGAGTGGCTGTGGTGCACGACGATGGAGGATGCGCGGCCCCTTCCGTACAACGGGCTCTGGCGTCTCCGCGTCGCGCCGTCGGCGGACGCCCTCGAGATAGGCGAGGTGGCTCCCCTCGGCACGTGCAACACGTTTCCGTGCCGCCACCTGAAGAGCATCCACGGTGTCACGGCGAACGAGCTCTGGGCCGTCGGATTCACCGGCGCGACGGTCCACATCACGAATGCACAGGGCGAGTCGCCGAAGATCACGCCGATCGACAGCCAGACCTGGACCGATCTCCACGGAGTCTGGGCGGCGTCGGAGACCGAAGCATGGGGCGTGGGGGCGAAGGGCACGATCCTTCGCTTCACCCGTGGCTCGACTATCTCGGAGATCGTCTCGAACGTGCCCACGAACGAGACGCTCCGCGCCGTGTGGGGGACGTCACCGACGGACATCTGGGCCGTCGGCGACAAGTCCGTCGTGCTGCACTTCGACGGCAAGACGTGGTCCGAGGTAGAGGTCGCCGGTGTTCCGGAGCCTCGGCCGGACCTCTACACCGTGTACGCAGCCGCGCCGGGACGTGTCTGGGCGGCCGGTGAAGGCGTCTTTCTTTCGCTTGGAGGCAAGCCATGAGGAACGGCCGAAGGCCGGAGAGGCAACCCGAAGGAGCCTCGAGAATGAAGTCGCTGGTCTTCCGCATCGCGGGCGTGTCGATCTCGATGGCCGCCGCCGTCGCGTGCGTGGCCTCGGGAAACGACGACGAGACCTCTGCGGCTCCGCGCGACGTTCCCGAGGGTGGAACGACGGTGCCCACCGAAGATGGCGGGGAGGCTCGTGAAGCAGGGCCCGACGGTGGTGCCATCCTCGATGCGGGGCCCGACGGTGCCGGATCGGCGACCTGCAGCCCGGACGGCTGGTGCCTCACGGAGTTGCCGACCTATAGCGACGAGCTCGAGCTCAACGACGTCTGGCCACTCGCAGGTAGCGCCTTCGCGATCGCGGGCACGCAGCTCGGGAGCGTGAGGTTTCTCGAGTGGAGCGACGCCAGCAATCGATGGTCGGCCATCGACGACGACACGCTCCACTACGTCGATGCGGTGGCGGGAAGCGTCTGGGCGCCGAACGCCGACGAGGTCTACTTCACGACGTCGAGCTGGAGCTCGCCGGGAGGCCTGGTCCACTACGGCAAGCGGCCGGTCCCGCCGGCGACCGATTGGTCGTGGAAACGCTTCTCGTTCGAGTGCAATGCCACCGAGACACCTCGCGTCTGGGGTACGAGCAAGAGCGACGTCTTCGTCATGTCGTGCGCGAAGATCCATCGCCTCGCCGGCGATGCCGATGACGCCGGCGCTTCGCCATGGATCGAAGCGTACGTCGATGACGACGCGGTGTATCCGGTGACGTTCCACGGCGCCACGGGAACGTCTCGCGACGACGCCTGGTTCGTCGGCACGCGGGCGGGCGGGTTCAGGGGAGGCAGGTGCGCCGTCGTCGTGCGCAAGACGGCCGCGGGCTACGAGCCGGTCGTCGACGGCAACCCGAGCCGCGGCTGCGGACAGAAGGCCGGCTCGGAGGCCATTCCGATCGCGGGCGCCTTTGGTCGCGCTACGGGCGACGCGATCCACGCGCCGGCGAAGGACCGCTTCATCGGCGTGTCGTTCGGGACGGTGCCGAACAACGACGTCGTGAGGATCGCGCCGAACGGCGCTGGCGGATACGCGGTCGACGTCACGAGCCCGTCGCCCGAGCTGAGCGTTGCGCTGCGCTCGGTGTGGGGAGCTTCCGAGGACGACCTCTGGTTCGTCGTTGCCCCTCCGACGAGCACCACCGACAGCTTCAACGCGAGCATCGTGCGGGGCACGAACATCTGGGCCGATGGCGGGGGATTCCAATACTCGACGCTCGCTCTGAACGGCTTGCCGAACTCCAAGGCGCTGCAGCGAATTCGCGGGACGTCGAACACCAACCTCTGGGCCGTTGGAGCGAATAGTGCATTCTACAAGAAGACTCCTTGACCGTCGGTTGTCGGGCGCGCTCGTCCTGACCCTGCTCGCTGCGGGAGCGGGGGGCATGATGGCGAGCTGCTCGAGCGACAGCGACGTGATCGCGGGAGCCGACGGGCCCGACGCTGCCCACACCGACGCTTCGGCCGCTCCTGACGTGGCCGAGCTCCACGATGGCGGCGGCGTGATCGACGCCGGGCCGTCGCGTCCGGACGCGGCGACGTCGGATGCGGGGCCGCGCCCCGTCGTCTGTGCTTCGGCTTCGTGTGCGACCTCGCTCGTGACGACGCTCGGTCTCCACGACCGTGAGGGCTACTGCGCGCTTCTGCACGACGGCACGGTGGCATGCTGGGGGCAGAACCAGGATGGCCAGCTCGGGCGCGGCGAGGCCGGCTATGGCGTCGCCAACAGCGCAATCGCCACGCGTGTCGAAGGACTCTCGAACGTCGTCGCCCTCGATCATACGTGCGCCATCGACGAGGACGGCGCGACGTGGTGCTGGGGAAAGGGCCCGTTCCTTCGCAGCACGTCGTCGTTCACGAACGAGCACACGCCCGTGAAGCTCCCGATTCCGCCTGCAACGAGGGTGGCCGTGCACAACAGCCCGCTCGGCTTCTTCTTGGACACCGGCGTGGCCTGCGCCGCGGTGGACGACGGCCTCCTCTGCTGGGGACGGAACGGCTTTGGTCAGATCGCTCCGTTCGACAGGCCTCCGGGGAACGAGCTGCTTGCTCCGCAACCGGTCGCGATCCCACAGGGGGCGAAGATCCGGAGCATCCATCTCGGCATGGCGTCCTTCCTCCTCCGCGAAGATGGGACCCTCCTGAGCTGGGGCATGAACCCGACGATCGGCCGCGTATCGTCGCTGTTCCCCGATCCGTACCCGAGAGCCGTCGCCCTCACCGGCGTCTCGAGCGTCGACGTGCTCGAGGGCGCGGCGTGCGCAGTGGCCGAAGGGATCGCCTACTGTTGGCGAGCTCCCGCCGAGCCGATGTTCATCATCGACGGCGACCCCGTCCCCGAGGAGTCGTTCATCGAGCACGCCCTCCCCGAGCGCATCCCGACGCCCGAGCCGGTCGTCCAGATCTCGACCACGTCCCGGACCAACGCGCGTGGATGCGCGACCGGCGTCTCGGGCGACGTCTACTGCTGGGGGAAGAACACGAACGGTGTGCTCGGAGACGGAACGACGAAAGACGCGCCTCTGCCGGTCAAGGTCGTCGGCCTCCCCGGTCCCGCCGTGGAGGTCAGGACGCTGGATACGTCGACGTGTGCCCTCCTGACGACGGGCAAGGTCCATTGCTGGGGCGGTGATCGGTTCGGACAGCTCGGCGGCGGACACAAGAACCCGACGCTCGTCCCGCGTGAGGTGGTGCTGCCATGATGAATCGCAAAGAACCGCGCGCTGTATTCGCAGCGGTCGCCCTGCTCGGCTCTGCCCTCGCGGCCGTGTCCGTCGCTGCCTGCCGGGAGGACCGGGGCGGCTTCGAGGAGCGCAAGGAGACCTTCGTGGAGGACGCCTCCGTCTCTGCCGACGGGCCGGAGTGCTTGCTCCAATGCTCGCTCGACGGGCGCTCGGTCATCCGAGCGTGCGATGGATCGATCGCCGAGACGTGCCCGGCGGAGCTCGCGTGCGGCGCGGGCGCGTGCCGGGAGCCGTGCGAGGCAGCCGCCGCGGACCGCAGCTCGAACGGTTGCGAGTTCTACTTCCAGCCGCCGCGCTTCACGAAGGTCTTTCAACAAGCCTGCTATGCGGTCTACGTCGTCAACACGTCGAACCAACCGCTCGAGGTCGCGCTCGAGCTCGGGGGCAAGCCGCTCGACATCTCGAAGTCGCTCTACGACGCGAAGCCCGGCGATCCCACGCTGACCCCGCACGTCGGCCCGATCGCTGCAGGTGACAGCGCCATCCTCGTCGTCTCCGACCGCTCTCCCGACCTTCCAGGGAGCGGCGAGGGGGCCGCGCCTTGTCCGGACGGGGTCATCCCGGCCACGTACGAAGACGCGCTCCCGGACAGGACCGGGATTGGCTCCGCGTTCCGCCTCACGACGAACGCACCGGTGAACCTCTCGGCGATCTACCCGATGGGAGCCGAGAGCGCGACGCCGTCGGCGACGCTTCTACTCCCGGTCCCGACGTGGGGAACGCAGCATCTTCTCGTCAACGCCTGGGGCGGTACCGTCACGAGCATCGGTGGCCCCTCCGCGCAGATCGTCGCGTCGGAGGACGGCACGGAGGTCACCATCCGTCCAACGCGCGCCATCCAGGATGGGCACGGGGTCGTGGGGACGGCCGCGCACGCGCCGGCGACCTACCGTCTCGACAAGGGGCAGGTGCTCCAGATCAATCAGCGCGAGGAGCTCTCCGGGAGCGTGGTCATGTCGAACAAGCCGACGAGCATCTTCGGCGGACATGAATGCATGAACGTTCCTTCGACGCGCACGTCCTGTGATTACGCGTCTCAGCAGGTCCCCGCGTTCGAGAGCTGGGGATCGGAGTACGTCGCCGCGGGCTACCGTCCGCGTGTCGACGGCGACGAGAGCGAGCCGATGGCCTATCGCATCGTCGCAGCGAAGGACGGAACGCAGCTCGACTACGATCCCGTCGCGCCGGCCGGCGCTCCCCTCACCATGTCGGCGGGGGAGATCGCGACCCTCTACACCTCGGTGGGACGGCCGTTCGTCGTTCGCTCACAGGACGCCGATCATCCGATCTACGTCGCGGCGTACATGTCCGGCAGCGGGAAGGAAGCGGCGCAGCATTTTCCGGTGCGTCCCTTCGCCTTCATGGGAGATCCGGAGTTCGTCAACGTGGTCCCCGCCGGGCAGTACCTGAGCTCGTATACCTTCTTCGCCGATCCGACGTACCGCGAGACGTCGCTCGTCATCGTGAGGGCGAAGAGCGACGGCATCTTCCACGACGTCTGGCTCGAGTGCGCCGGCAACGTGACCGAGTTCCGCCCCGTCGGAACGCGGGGCGAGTACGAGTGGGCCCGCGTCGACCTGATCCGCAACTTCGGTCCCGGCGAGGCCTCCTGCACGAGCGGCCGCCACCGCATGCGGAGCGACGGCCCGTTCACGGCGACGGTTTGGGGGTGGGGCTACTCGACGAGCTACGCGTATCCCGGTGGGATGGCGCTCCGGAAGCTCGTGCCGACGCCGCTCGCGCCGATCAACTGACCGCGGCGTGAGATTCGCGGATCGGCGCCGCTCGATACGGCGCCGATCTGTGGGCTCGGAGATCTAGGCGACCAGGACGACCGAGTCCGCGGGCGTCACGCGCTCGCGCGTCACGCGACGCGACGTGAGCTCAGCGAAGCGCGGAGCCGTCGAATGCGAGCGGGAGGAGATCGGCGAGCTGGACGACGTGGCCGGTCTCGCCGTCGCGTGCGCCGAGGCCCACGAGGACGATGGGCATGTCCTTCGCGAACTCGGCGAGGACCTGGCGGCAGATGCCGCACGGCGACGCGCCGTCTTCGCCGCCGGTGACCACCGCGCAGGCGATCGGCTCGCGCTCGCCGGCCGCGATCATCTGCATGATCGCGCCGCGCTCGGCGCAGATGGTGGCGCCGAGGGATGCGTTCTCGACGTTGCAGCCCTCGAAGATGCGCCCGCTCTTCGTCGCGCTCGCCGCGCCGACGCTGTAGCGCGAATACGGAGCGTACGCGTTCTTGCGGACCGCCGTCGCGCGCTGCACGAGCTCGTCGAGCAGCGATGCGTGGGGATCGGGCTGCTTGCGCACGGGGCTCTTGCTCGCTGCCTTGTTGCGCACGGCTTTGCTGCTCACCGCCTTCGAGCTCGCGGCCTTCTTCTTCGCGGTCTTGGCGGGCGGGCGCGGGAGCGCCTTCTTCTTCGCGCTCACGGCTTTCCTGCCTCCACGATCCAACCGCGCAGGAGGCGCTGGAGATCTTCGCGGCGAGCCTTCGCGATCGCCTCGACCTCGGAGTGATCGAGCTCGCCGCTGCCGACGCCGGCGGCGAGGTTCGTGATGCAGGAGAGCGCCGCGACGGGGACGCGCATGTGGCGGAGTGCGATCACCTCGGGCACCGTGCTCATGCCGACCGCCTGCGCGCCGAGCACGCGGAGCATCCGGATCTCGGCGGGGGTCTCGTAGGACGGACCGAGGAGGCCGGCGTAGACGCCCTCGCGAAGCGGGAGCTTCTCGTGCTCCGACACCGCGGCGAGCTTGGCCCGAAGCGCCTTGTCGTAGGCGTTCGACATGTCGGGGAAGCGCGTGCCGAGCGCCTCCTCGTTCGGCCCGATCAGCGGGTGGTGGTACATCAAGTTGATGTGGTCGGTGACGACCATCAGATCGCCGGCCGCCCAGGTGGGGTCGACACCGCCGGCCGCGTTGGTAACGAGCACGCACGAGACTCCGAGGCGAGCCATCACGCGGACGCCGTGGACCACCTGCCAGATCGGGTGCCCCTCGTAGAGGTGCACGCGACCCTGCATGCAGACGACCGGCACGTCGTCGACGTGACCGAAGCACAGGTTGCCCGCATGACCGATCACCTTCGGCGGCGGGATGTGAGGGATCTCCGCGTAGGGGATCTTCTCGACGCCGCGGAGCGTGTCCGCGAACGCACCAAGCCCGCTCCCGAGGACGACGCCCACGCGGGGCGTGATGCTGGTGCGCGCACGCACGGCCTTCACGGTCTCCTCGAGGCGCTCGACGACGCTCTGATGCTCGCTCATGAGGCCGAGCAAGGTATCACGGTCGGCGCACCGAACGGCACGTCAAAGCGGTCGAGAAATCCGCCGCTTTCCGCGAGCCGCGCTGCCGGATCGAGAGCGCGGTTCCCCGTTCCCGATGCCTGCGATGTGCACAACGGTTTCTAGGCTCGTCCGCGTGAGCCGCGTTCGAGATCATCTTCGGCTTGCTGCGCCAAGGGCGTGGTAGCGCCGAGCGCGTAGATCGTTCGAACGCGGGGTGGGGAGGCGGACGGTGAGCCGGCCGAATCACGCTGCGTCGTGCACGGGGACCCGTGCAGTGTCTTGTGGCTGCGCTATCTTGCGGTGCCCGTGCCGAAGATCGACCTCGTCACTCTAGGGCTCGTGCGGGACCTCGGCAGCGGCGATTCAATCGTCGCCCTTGCCGCCCAGCCATCGCTTGCCAGCTTCGGCGAAGAAGAGAACGCCTTGCTCGAGGCGAAGATGTTCCTGACGGAGCACCTCGCCAAGGCGGAGCCGGAGACCGCGCTCCGCTTCGCCCTTCCGGAGGGGACGACGCTGCACGCCCTCGACGTGCCCATTCCGCGCGCCGATCTCCCGCGACGCTGGAACGTCGACACGCCGATCCGCGTCAGCTGCCTCGTCATTCCCACCGTCCCGAACACGAAGGGGCAGCGCGACCGCTGGGTGATGGTCGTCCCCCTCGGGCACACGTTCTTCGCGACGGCCACCGAAGATCTCGACGAGGCCATCACCTCCGAGGTGAAGCGGATCGTCGCGGCGCGCGAGCTCACGCCTCTCGAGTGGCTCGACCTCCTTCCGCCGCGGCACGAGCAGCTGGCTCGTCTCGAGGTGAGCTTCGAGCGCAGCGGCAGCCTCGCGATCACCGCCGGCGCCAACATTCGGAAGCGCATCGCCGAGCACGAAGCGCGCAAGCACGCCGTCGGCGTGCTCGAGTCGGTCGCCGAGCCCTATCACGCGGGTCTCGCACGAGGGCGACGGATGACCCCGCGCTCGTTCCCGCTCCGCGACGACGAGCTCGAGATGCTGCGGCGCATGCTCGGTAGCGAGGATCGGTCGAGCGTGCTCCTCGTCGGCAAGGAACGAGTCGGCAAGACCGGGCTCTTTCGCACCTGGCTCGAACGCGAGCACGAGGTGAATCGTCCGCGCTTCGTGTACGCCACGTCGGGCGCGCGGTTGATCGCCGGGATGAGCGGCTTCGGCCAATGGCAGGAGCGTGTGCGGCGCGTGATGGAGGCCGCGCACCTGCTCGATGCGATCCTGTACTTCGACGACCTTGCCGATCTCTTCGCCGATCGACCAGGCGGCCACGTCGACATCGCAAGCGCGATGCGGCCCTGGCTCGAAGACTCCCGCGTCCGTGTGGTCGGCGAGATCCGCGAAGACGTGCTCGAGCGGGTCGAGTCGCGTAACGGCGGCTTCTTCTCCTGCTTCGGGCGTGTTCGCCTCGAGCCCTTCGACGCTGCCCGAGCGCTGAAGGTGCTCTTCGAGCTCTCGACCGAGCAAGCCACTCGCGAGCCGGATCGTCCGGTGCTGACGCCCGAGGGGAACGCGACGCTCGTGGAGCTCGCCGATCGCTATCTTCCGTACGAGTCGTTCCCCGGCAAGGCCGTCCGCCTCGCCGCGGAGCTTCGCGCCTCGCGCGAGATCGCGCTCGGTTCCGAGACCTCAGGCGCCCCGATCGGACCCGACGCCGTTCATGAGTTCTTCAGCGTGCGGACAGGCGTGCCGACGTTCCTCCTGCGTGACGACCACGCGCTGCGGATCGAGGAAGTCTTCGACGTGCTACGGAGACGTCTCGTCGGGCAAGACGAGGCGGTTCGGCGCGTCGCCGAGCTCGTCTGCGTGGTCAAGGCAGGCCTGCAGCCGGCGGGAAAGCCGCTCGCCACGTTGCTCTTCGTCGGGCCAACCGGCGTCGGCAAGACCGAGCTCGCCCGTGCCCTCGCGACCTTGCTCTTCGGGAGCGAGGACCGCTTGGTTCGCTTCGACATGAGCGAATACGCGAGCCCTCATGCCACCGAGCGCCTCTTCCGCGGCGCGGATGGCGGCGAGGGCCTGCTCACACGCAAGGTTCGCGAGCAGCCCTTCTCCGTGATCCTCCTCGACGAGATCGAGAAGGCCGATCCGGCAGCCTTCGATCTCCTCCTTCAAGTCTGCGGCGAGGGTCGCCTCACGGACGGCCGCGGCAAGACGGCTTGGTTCCACAACGCCATCGTCATCCTCACCTCGAACCTCGGCGCATCGCACCGCCGCGCGCAGACCGGCTTCGGTGGCGGCAAGAGCGACGACGACAGCCACTACGTGAAGGTCGTCCGCGAGACGTTCCGACCCGAGCTCGTCAATCGCATCGATCGCATCGTGGCGTTCCCCTCGCTCGGCGAGGAAGACATCCGTGAGGTGACCCGGATCACGACCGACCGCGCCACACGGCGCCGCGGGCTCGTCGAGCGTGGCCTCGATCTCGCGATCTCGGAGACGGCACTCGCCCACCTCGCCGAAGGCGGAAATAGTGAAGCGTACGGAGCGCGGGCACTCCGCCGCCACGTCGAGCGTGAGCTCGTCACGCCGGTCGGCCGGCTCATCTCCGCACGCGGCTACATCGAAGGCGACCGCATCTCCGTCGCCCGTGAGGACGAACCAACGCAACCGGGAGAGGAGCCCGGGGAAGCTCAGGGGGGCCTTCGTTTCGGCGTCGTGCGCATGCCGAGCAAGCGGAGCAACCAGGCTGCCCACGCACTCGAGACAGTGACGAACATCCGCCGGCGCACGCACAGGCAGCTCCGGCTCGATCGCATCGTTCAGCTCCGGGATCACGTCGGCTACCTGGTCGCCCAGCTCGGCTACGGCAGCAGACGCAAGAAGCATGAGCGCTCGCAACCGCGCGACGGCGTAGAGATCGCGCAGATGACCGGCGAGCATGCCCGTCTCGCGGCACTGACCGACCGACTCGACGAGCTCTTCGCGGAGATCTGCGCGATCGAGGAGCTTGCGCTCGTGGGATTCCTCTCCGCCGAGAGCGATGGCCGACGCTCGCTCGAGGCGCTGCGCGAGGAGGCCGAGCGGGTGGAGGCTCGCTTCCGTGGGGCGCTCGTCCAGGCGCTCGTCGCGCAGGAACCGCGGCGGAACCCGGTCACGCTCATGGTCTGCGAGCTCGACAATCGCCGTGCCTTCGATCACTGGCTCGCACCGTTGCTCCGCGACGTCGGTCGCCGGCGCTGGCGGGTGGAGATCCACGTCGATGGCGATCGCGATCCCGCAGCGGCCAACTGGCCACAAGGCCGCCGCTGGGGCCCGCCACGCTCTCCCGGCTGGCTGCTCGACAAGCTCGGCGACAAAGAGCGGTCGTTCCAGAACGTGATCCTCCGGGCCGAGGGCGATCATGCGGGCGTGTGGCTCGGGCTCGAGGCCGGTCTCCATCGCTTCGCGGTCTCAGGCTCGAACGACGGACCGGCGCACCTTCACATCGCGCTCGTGGCGCAGCGAGCAACGCTGAGCGAGAGCGAGTGGGCGCCGCCGGGCCTCGACCCGCCGACCCCCGCGCTCGCCGACACGCTCTCGCGCGATCCGGCGCTGCGCGACCACCGCGCCGGCGAGCCGGTCCGACTCGTCGGCGGACGCGCGACCGTGGAGATCGCCCCTGAGGACTACTGGCCACGCTTCGAGGAGATCGCGCTCGAGCATCTCCTCATTTTCGAGCACGACTCCACTCAGGACCGTGACAAGCAGCTCCGGCCGATGCTCGACGATACCTTCGCCGAGGTGCGGGATCTCGTGCGACGCAGGCAAAAGATCGAGGCAATCAAGCTGTACCGCGATCTCACCGGCTCGAGCCTCATCGAGGCGAAGCGGGTCGTGGAGGCGATGGAATGAGCACGTCGTTCACGGTGCCCGTCTATCAACGCCGCTTCGGCGGGACCTACGAGCTCACGACGCTCGGCCTCGGCGCTGCCACGCAAACGCGCTCGGCCCGGGGACTCCCCAAGGCCGAAGAGCAGCTGCGCGCTGCGCTTCGGTCCGCGGTGCAGGGCACACCTCCTGTGGAGCTCGGACGCTTCGACCTCAAACGCGGCACGCGCCTCGAACGCGTTCGCATCGAGGTGAACCTGAAGGACGCCAAGCGACGCAAGGTGAGCGGCCTCTGCCCGATCATCGTCGAACCGCGCCATGTGGGGGACGGACGAACGTTGCTCGTCTGCTACCACCCCGCGCGGCAGACGGAGTGGTTCCCGGCGCCGCGGCTCGAGCCGCTGGCGGACGCTGCGGCGGCGTACTTCGGGCAAGTCTGGGCCAACCTCGAGGACACCGAGATCGCCGCTTTCTGGAGCAACGCGAGCAACGCGAAGGACTCGCTCTCGGTCTTGTCGTTCAATGCTCGGGAGAAGACGCTGCTCGAGGCGCTCCCATCGACGGCGAAAGGGATCTGGGACGATCTCGAGATCGATCCTGCGCAGGCCGAGCGAAAGAAGCGGGAGGGGCTCAAGGTCCTGCCGCGCCTCGGCACCGACCTCACGCTCACGGCCTCTGCCGCGAGTGACGCGCATCTCGGCTTGCCGCGCTCGCCTTACCGCGAGCAACTCGACGTCCTCCTCTCCGGAAAGCGGAAGCAGTCGGTCGTCGTGGTCGGGCCGCCCGGCTGCGGAAAGTCGACCATCCTGCGCCAGCTCGTGGCCGATCTCCTCGTCACCGACGGCTACAGCGCGCACAAGAATCTCGATCAGGTCACGCACGTCTGGCGCGTGCTGGGCAAACAGCTCATCGCTGGGATGTCGCGCGTCGGCCAGTGGGAGCAACGTTGCGTCGAGCTGCTCGACGACGTGCGGGGACGAAAGGTCGTTCTCCTCGTCCCTGATCTCCATCTCTTCGGACGCATCGGGCGCGCGCGGGACAGTGACCGCGCCCTCTCGGACTTCTTCCGCGGCCCCATCGCGCGCGGTGAGATCGTGATGACCGGCGAATGCACGCACGAACAGCTTCGGCGGCTCGAGGAGGACGACCCGGCCTTTGCGTCCTCGTTCGTCCGGACGTTCATCGAGCCGGCGAGCCGCGACGAGACGTTCCGGATGATGCTCGCACGCGCCCGTGAGCTCGAGGTGGCGAGTCCCGAGCTCACCATCGCCCCGCTCGCCTTCGACGCGATCCTTCAGCTCAGCGAGGGCATCTTTCCGGCGCAGGCGCTTCCCGGCAAGGCGGTCGACCTCCTCGTTCGCCTCTGCAGCGTGCAGCCGGGGGCAACCGGAGCACCGCAGACGGTCGGTCCGTCCGAGATCCTCGCGCGCCTCGCCCAGGACACCGGACTGCCGTTGCTGCTCCTCGAGACGCAGAAGCCGCTCGACGTCCACGAGGTCGAGTCAGCGCTCGCCGCGCGGGTGATGGGGCAGCCCGAAGCGGTGCGCGAGGCGGCCGATCTCGTGCTGCGCATCCGCTCGGGCCTCACCGACCCGAGACGGCCCTACGGCGTCTACCTCTTCACCGGTCCGACGGGTACCGGCAAGACCGAGCTCGCGAAGGCGCTCGCCGACTACCTCTATGGCACGTCGTCCCGCCTCCTCCGTTTCGACATGAGCGAGCTTTCCGGTCCCGACGCGGTCGCGCGCTTGATCGGCGACGCGTGGAACCCGGAGGGCACGCTCACGTCCGCCGCGATCGCGGAGCCCTTCAGCGTCGTTCTGCTCGACGAGGTCGAGAAGGCGCACCCTGCGGTCCTCAATCTTCTTCTCCAGCTCTTCGAGGATGGTCGCCTCACCGACGCCGCCGGCAACACCGCGAGCTTCGTGCAGTCGGTGGTCATCATGACGTCCAACCTCGGGGCTCGTCAGCGCGCGCCGGTTGGCTTCGGCGAGGCCGCCGGCGGTCTCATGCACGACGTGGCGCGGGCCGTACGCGAGTTCTTCCCGCCGGAGCTGTTCAATCGCATCGACGCCGTCGTTCCCTTCCGTCCGCTTTCCCCCGCGGTTGCCCTCGACGTCACGAAGAAGGAGCTCGCGAAGCTATTCACCCGGCCCGGTCTCGTCGAACGCAACGTCTTCGTCCAGGTGGGGCGCGCTGCAGTAGAGCGCATCGCGCACGAGTCTCTGCGCGCCGAGGACGGCGCACGCTCGCTGAAGCGCTTCATCGAGGACCGTGTTGCCACGCTTCTCGGCGAGGAGATCGCGCGTGCTTCCGGCGCGGCGCTGAAGGTGATGAGGGTCGTCGACGGCGACACGGGATTGCGGGTCGAGAGCGAGCCGCTGGTCGAGGCGAAGCCCGCGGCCCTCCGCTACTCGCTCGAGCCGCTGTGGACACGGCCGCTCGGCGAGCTCCGCGAGCGGCTACCCGCTGCGCTGACGGCCCTCGAGCGCATCGAACAGAGCGATCGGCTCGCGGCGCTCTGCGAACAGTTACGGCACCACCTGAGCGAGCACAATCGCGGCGTGCGAGAGCACGGCGAGCTCCTCTACAACATCGACTGGATGCGGCTCACCATCGATCGCCTGCGCGATCGACTCGAGCAGCTCATGATCACCTCGCGCGAGATTCAACATCACGCGATCGAGAATGCGTTCGAAGAGCGCGAGGTGTACGAGCCCGCGCGCACGCCGGGGAAGCCCGATCCGAAGCCAAGACCGGGACGGATGCGGTTCGACTTCGGGCGGCCCGGAAGCTGGTGGGAGCTCTTCTCGAGCATCGCGGAGACGCACATGCTCTCGCGCGCGCTCGACCGTGTCACCTCGCCCAGCGAGCATGCCGTGCTCGTCGAGCTGCTTCCCTACGGCAGCGGGCGCACGTTTCTCGGCGCCACGCTCGACGCGTACGCCGGCGCACGAGGCGAGATCGACACGGTCGCGTGGGTCTCGGACGGCAAGATCGTCGAAGACGACGGGCGGCCCGGGCTCGCACACGCGATCAGCGCCCGTGCCGAGGTCGTGGTCGTGAAGATCGTCGGCCTCTGCATCAAGGACTACCTCGAGCTCGAGACCGGCACCCATGTCTGGCAGCCGAGCGTGAGCGAGCCGGAGCTTCTTCGCGTACGCGTACTCCCCGCAGGGGACGGTCTCACCGCGAGCGGGCACGTGAAGGCCTTCCTCGCCGCGCGCGAGAAGGCCGAGCGCGAGGATGTTCCGGCCGAAGAGCGCCCCGACCGCCTTCTCCCCGTCGTACGCACCATCCGGTTCGACCCTCCTGCGCCGCAACGACCGGCCGTATCGCTCGACATGGAGGACTTCGTCCTCGGCATGCCCTACAGCTCTCGAGTCTCCACGATGGCGGATGCGTTCCCTACGCTATGGCTCCTCCGCATGTCGCGCATCGACGAGGATGACCGCGAAGAGGCACGGCAATGAGCAAGAAGTCGCTCCGCGTGCACGTCGTCGTCGACGAGAACGGCTGGCGCATCGGTACCCTCCTTCGCACCTGGGACGGACCGTTCGATCGACCGCCGCCCTCGGCGTTCGGCGCCACGATGGAAGACGTTCTCGCGGAGCTGGAGGCCAAGCTCGAGGCGATGCAGATCGACGGGCAGGACTCGATCGATCGGTACCTGTGGGACGAGAGCTTCCGCTCCGAGAAGATCCGCGTCGACGTCCACCCGATGTCGTCGATCAAGAAGCGCCCCGTGATCGGCAAGAAGGAGGTCCCGCTCGTCCTCACGTACGCGTATTGCCCGATCGAAGGTGGCGGTTACCGCGTGACGCTGCCGCGCTTCGGCGGCTGGTTCGTGGTTGAGGATCTCTCGCTCGCCCCCGAGATCCTGCGTCATGCGGTGAGCACGATCCTGCTCGGCGAGAACCCGCGCTGGATCTACGACTTCCGGCAGCTGGGGAGCGAATACGTCACGGAGTGGTCCCCATCGATCCTCCTTCGCCCGGCTTCCTCTGCAGCCTGGAAGCGCGAGGAAGACCCCCACACCGAGCTCGTCCGCGTCTCCGACGAGCTTGTCGATCGTGCATCGCGAGGCAAGCTCGCGCCCGTCATCGGTGAGTCGCTGTCGTTCGAGAAGATGAAGTCGTGGACGCTCGGAGCGCGACCGCCGTCCATCTTGCTCGTGGGACCGCCCGGAGCCGGCAAGTCGGCGCTCGTCCGGCGCATCGCCTTTCACCATCTGGCGGCACGCAAGACCGGCGCGACGCCGCCACGCATCTACAGCACATCGAAGGACCGGATCATCGCCGGGATGATCTACCTCGGCATGTGGCAAGAGCGCTGCCTCGCGCTCGTGAAGGAGCTGACCGACGACGGCGACTACCTCCACGCCAACGAGCTTGGTGGTCTGCTCGAGCCGCAACCGGACGGCGCGAGCATTGCCGAGTTCCTCGAGCCTGCGATGGACGGCGGTGAGCTGCGGATCCTCGCCGAGTGCACCCAGGAGGAGCTCGAGCGGGCTCGCCGGACGCGTCCTTCGTTCATCCAGCGCTTCACGATCGTCCGCGTCGACGAGTCGCCGCCCACGGCGATCGTCGCCCTCGGGCTCGCCTATGCGCGACGGCGCTCGCTCGATCTGCATCCCTCGGCGATGAAGCGTCTCGTGCGCCACCTCGGCGCGCTCGAACGCGGCGTGGCCTTTCCGGGCAAAGCCGTCCGGTTCATCGATTGGCTCGCGACCGACGCGCGCGGCACGACGCTCCCCGCCGCGGAAGGCTCGGCACCTGCGCGCACGTTCTTCCCGCGCGATGTCTCCGCCGCGTATGCGCGCTACTCCGGCGTCCCGCTGACGCTCCTCTCGGACGACATCTCCGCGAGCGCGCAAGACCTTGCTGCGCTCCTGAAGGCGCGCGTCATCGGGCAGGACGCGGCCTGCGATGCTTGCGGCCGCGTGCTCGCGCGCTTCAAGGCGAACCTCGTCGATCCCGAGCGGCCGTGCGGCACGCTCCTCTTCGTCGGCCCGACCGGCGTCGGCAAGACCGAGCTCGCCAAGCAGCTCGCCCGCACGACGTTCGGCGGTGAGGAATGGATGATCCGGCTCGACATGAGCGAATACATGCTGCCCGGATCCGCGATGCGCCTCACGAGCGCCCGCGCTGGAGCGGCGAGCCTCGCGACCCGCGTGCGCGAGCAGCCGCTCTCGCTCGTGCTCTTCGACGAGATCGAGAAGGCACACCCCGAGGTATTCGATCTCCTCCTCGGCGTCCTCGGCGAAGGCCGCCTCACCGACGAGAGCGGGCGCTTCGTCGACTTCCGGACGACGTTGATCGTGATGACGTCGAACCTCGGCGTGACCGATGCACGTCCGGCCGGCTTCGGTGAAGCCGCGGGAGGTGACTTCGCCCGCAAGGTGCGCGCGCACTTCCGCCCCGAGCTCTACAATCGGATCGATCAGGTCCTCGCCTTCCGCGCGCTCGCGTCCGCCGATGTCGAACGCATCGTCGACCTCGAGCTCGCAGCCGCCGCGAAACGAACCGGACTCGTTCGCCGCAACCTTCGCCTCCATGCGACGCCTGCTGCGCGGAGCCGCCTTGCCGAGCTCGGCTACCATCCAACGCGCGGAGCGCGGCCGCTCCGACGCCTGATCGAAGAGCGTGTCGTGTCACCGATCGCGGCGCGGATCGCGGGTGACCCGAGCTTTCGCGACACACGCGTTGCCGTCCACGCCCCTGGCGAAGAGCCAGCGGCGGTGTTCGGCGTCTGCATCGATTGAGCGAGGGCTCGCGCGGCCTCACACGGGAAGCGCGCCGACCCGCTCGAGGTAGTCTCGGATCGCAACCGCCGAGGAGGAGATCGCTCCGACGTGGCCGTCGGGCCGCACGACGACGAAGCCCTCGCTCACGCCGTAGGGCTCCAGCGGCTCACGGATGCGCTCGACCCGGACGGCGCCGAGCGAAGCCAGAGGACGTTCGCCGAACGCGAGCACCGAGAAGTGCGGACCGCGAAGAAGGACGTCGAACACGCGCCCTCCGCCGGGGAGGACGGCGTCCGGTGCGCGGTCGCCCGCGGCGAGGCGGCTTGCGCAGGTGCGATCGTCGAATGCCAACGACGACGATCGGTACGAGATGTCGAGCTGATCGATCGACGAGGCCGACCACGATGGCGGCGGCTGGAACCCGGCGCGATGAAGCTTCGAGGTCAAGCCGAGCACGTGCGCGGCGACGGGGAGGCGCTCCTCGTCGTAGGTGTCGATCAGCGCCTCGCCTCGAGGGCTCTGCGATGCCGCCGCGAGCTTCCAGCCGAGGTTGTAGGCGTCCTGCACGCCGGTGTTGAGGCCTTGGCCGCCCGCCGACGAGTGTACGTGCGCTGCGTCCCCGGCGAGCAAGACGCGACCGATCCGCAGGCGATCGACCATGCGCACGTTGATGCGGTAAAGCGAGATCCAGCGAAGGTCGTCGAGCTCGATGTCCGTTCGCCCGCTCCGCTCAGCGAGGAGCGCGCGGACCGAACCCAATGTGAGCTCTGGCGTGTCCCCGGCCGCCATCGTCACCACGAGCTGATAGTGCTCGCTCTGCGGAAGGTTCCAGAGAGAGAAGCGGCTCGCGACGTCGCCGGCCTTCGTGAGGATGTGACACGCCTCGCCCTGGAGCCCCTTCACCCGCACGTCGCCGATCAGCGTGTGCTCCTCGGTGTTGGTCTCGCCTTCGAACGTGAAGCCGGCGGCCTTGCGGACGAAGCTCCGCCCGCCGTCCGCGCCCACGACCCAGTCGGCTAGGATCGTCTCCGCTACGCCGTCGCGAACGATCGTCGCGACGACGCCGCCGTCCTCCTGAACGAGGCCTTCGAGCGCGGTCGACGTTTCGACGTGGCCACCGAGGGCGACCAGACGGTCATGGAGGATCGCGTCCGTGCGCCACTGCGGGATCAGCCACGTGCGTGGATGGGGCGCGTCGCGGCGCGGCGCCGCGGGGGGAAGGCGCAGCATCTCCTCGAGGCTTCGCTCCCAGACGATCTCGCGCCCCGAATACAGGCGGAACGGCGGAAACGGCGCGCCGCCGCCCTTGACCGCATCGATCACGCCGAGATCGTCGAACACCTCGAGCGTGCGGGGCTGGAGTCCCTTCGCCCGCGAGCCGATGAACAGCTGAGGCGCCTTCTCGACGATCCGAAACGCGACCCCACGGCGCGCCAGATCGCAGGCCAGCGTCAAGCCAGTCGGTCCCGCACCGACGATCAGCACTCCGATTCGTTTCATTTGCGATCCCTCCCTCGCTTCGATTTCCCCTTCACCAGGTTCACTTTCTCGTTCAGCAGCGGAAGCAGTAAGCGATCGACCACGCGCATGCCGAACGCGGCGTCGAGCGCGCCGCCGGTGTAGAGCCGCCGGAGGACCATCGCCTCGGCCACGTCGTGCACCAGATCGAAGTCGACCTCGCGCTTCGCGAAGTGCCGACCGAGCACCTCGTGAAAGGGCGAGAGCTCCTCATTCTCGATATGGCCGCGGAGCGCTTCGGCGAGCACGGCGTCGCGCTTCGACGCGAGGACGAGGTCCTGGATCATCGTCATGTACGGGGCCGTCGCCTTGCGTCGGATCGCGGCCATCACGGCGAGGAGGTCCGACCGGAGCGCGCCCGTCTCCGGGATTGCCGCATTGTCGCGGGCATCGAGCGCGTCGAGCGTCGCCTTGACCAGATCGGCCTTGTTCCTCCAGCGGCGGTAGATCGTCGCCTTGCTCGCGTGCGCCCGCGCCGCGACGTCGTCGATCGTCATCGCCTCATACCCGCGGGCCATCAGCTCCGCGAGCGCGGCGGAGAGGATGGCGTCTTCCCTCGGCTTACCGCGTGCCATTTCCGAAGTGTACGGTACGGTATCGTACACTTCAACGCACGAACGAACCGGGACGAGCGGCGGTCGCCACGTTACCTGGTGGGCGGTGGCTGCGAGACCGAAGGCTCCTCTACAAGAACGTTCCGTGACGCGCGACTTCTGGCCTCACGACGGTGGCGAATTGGTGGAGCCTCGCTCCTCGTCGCTTTGCGCGTACGAAGCGGCTCGCTCGAGGAGCAGCGTGCGCTCGCGGGCGTTCTTGGTGAGAGCCGCCGCCCGCTCGACCTCGGTTTTCGCGTCGGCGAAGCGTCCGAGTTTGGCGAGGAAGTCGGCGCGTACGCTGGGCAGGAAAGGGTAGTCGCGGAGGGCTGGATCGTTCGTGAGCGGATCGGCGACGGCCAGACCGACCTCCGGGCCGAATGCCATCCCGAGGGCGACGGCACGATTCAGCTCCACGACCGGTGACGGAGCAACCTGAAGGAGGGCGTCGTAGAGGGCGGCAATGCGTGCCCAGTCGGTGTCCGCGGCACTTTTCGCGCGCGCATGGCAGGCAGCGATGGCCGCCTGGAGGAAATACGGTCCCGGGCGCTCGCGCACGAACGCGTCGGCGCGAGCGAGACCGTCGAGCCCGCGCCTCACGAGCAAGGGATCCCATAGCGTTCGGTCCTGATCGGGGAGGAGCACGGCCTCTCCATCGGGGCTCACGCGCGCACGCGCGCGCGACGCCTGGATCTCCATGAGCGAAAGCAGGCCATGAACCTCCGACTCGGAAACGAGCTCCGCGAGGATGCGTCCCAGGCGGAGCGCGTCCTCGCAGAGGGCGGGGCGCATCCAGTCGTCGCCCGTCGTCGCCAAGTAGCCTTCGTTGAACACCAGATAGATGACTTCCAGGACCGACTCGAGACGCGCGGCCAGATCCTCGGGTCGTGGAAGCTCGAAAGGGACGTTCTTTTCGGCCAGCGTGCGCTTGGCGCGGGTGATCCGCTGCGCGATCGTCGACTCGGGAACGAGGAACGCGCGCGCAACCTCGTCGGTGGTGAGGCCGCCCAGCAAGCGGAGCGTCAGCGCGACACGCCCTTCCTGTGACAGAACGGGGTGGCACGCGACGAAGACGAGGCGCAGGAGATCGTCACCGACGACGTCGTCGAGCGCCTCGTCGAAGTCCGCAGCGAGCGTGGTCTCGACCTCTTGCGCCAGCTGGTCGTGTTTCCGTTCGGCACGTCGAGCATGGCGGAGGACATCGACTGCGCGATGCTTGGCGGCCGTCATGAGCCAGCCGCCCGGATTGTCGGGCACCCCCGACGTTTCCCATCGCGTCAGCGCATCGATGAACACTTCTTGAGCGATTTCCTCCGCCAGGTCGACGCTCTTGATCATCCTCGCCAGCATGGCGATGAGCTTCGCCGATTCGATCCGCCAGATCGCGGAGACGACGTTGCGAGGCTCGCGAGCCGACATGGCTCCCGATCAAAGCACTGTCGCGACCTCGAGTCAGCTCGCGTCAGGAAGGAAGGACCTGGATCTCGCGCACCTCGACGTAGCTCCATGAGTCGAGGTTCGCGGCCGGGCAGCGGGCAGCCCACTCCAGCGCCTCGGCTTTGGACTTCGCCTCGATGAGGAAATAGCCGCCGATGATCTCCTTGGACTCGCTGAACGGCCCGTCCACCACCTTGCGCTTGCCGTCCGCGAGGGTGATCCGCGCTCCGCCGGAGCTCGGCTGCAGCGGGTCGCCTCCCAGGAGCACGCCTGCCTTGCGGAGCTCGTCCTGGTACTTCTTGTAGGCGGCGAAGAGCGCCCCGTGCTCCTCCTTGGTCATGTTGTTGCCGCCTTTTTCGTCGTGCCCGATGAGAACCATGTAGCGCATGTGTCGTCTCCTTCTTCGGGGACCATCGTTCGGTCCATCGGTATGGCGTCCGAGCGCGGACCGAATCGACATCCCCGGAGAACTTTTTTCAAGCTCTGCGGCTACGAAGTCACAAGAACGAACAAGAGGCCCGCACCCACGCGCCGATGCGTGCCTCTCTTTCACGATGGAAGCTCCGAGTGAGCGTTATCGCTCAGGCCCGCGGGAGGGGGCGGCGTCCGCATCGATTGAACGTGGTCAGCGTCGGCATTCCTCGAGCGCGGTACGTCTTTCAATGCGGTTCGCACCTCTTGAGGCAGCGATCGACCTCGGCCCACGTTCGGTAGTACGGCTGCCGGCAGTCTCGTTCGCAGATCTCGCGGCTCGAGGGCACGAGGTTCAGCGGGCGGCTGCAGCTCGCGACGGCGCTCAGCGCCAGAAGCATCAGCAAGCGAAGACGTGCAGCGCTCATGCATCGAGCGTAGCAGGCGCCCGCTGCGGAGCCCCGTCCCGGAGGCCCGTCCTGGGGTGACTCGAAGACGAGCGGCGTGGTCCAATCTACGAGATGACTCGATCGAACACCGCCGCTCGTGTGCCCGGCGCAGGCGCGGGGGCCGCGTGGACACGTGCCGCCAGGGGCGCGGCCAAGAAGGCTCTCGATCCTGTGCTGCGCGAACTGGGCTTCTCTGGGAGCTTTCCGAGCTATCGCCGAGCTGACGATGGCCAGGTGAACGTCGTTCACGTCGACGTGCGCTTGCGGACGGGGCTGACGCTCGACATCTTCAGCCTGCCGCCAGGTTCGAAGTTGGGAACTTGGCGCAGCGAGAAGGCCACGAAGACCGTCTCGAGGATCCCGTCGACGGTCGGGATCACCGAGCTACCCCGCAAGCTCGATGCGGCTTGCCGGCGCCTTCGTCGCGAGGCGACGGCATTCTGGAAAGAGTGCCAAGGTCTTTGGACGAGCGACGCACGATCGACACGACAGAACGACGAGCGCGAGCGGATCGCGACGGTGCGTGCTCTGCTCGACGGTGACGCGCGCGCCCTCGCCGCGGCAGTATCGCGCCTTGGCCCGAGTGCCTTCGCAAACGCGGTTGCGACAGCGAGATTCAACCGGTCCGACAAAGCCGTCCAGCGCAACATCTGGAAATGCGGCGCCGTCCTGATTCGCCAAGCGCCACCGAGCTATGAGATCGCGGCGTCGCTCGTCGTGAGCGCGATCGAGCAGCTCCACACCGGTGTGGACGCCAAGTCCCGCGCGCGGGCGCGAGAGGTGCTCGCATGGGCACGACCTCACATGCACCAGATGAAGCATCTGGCCGGCCAAGTAAGCCTCGTGGCGCGCTCGTGCGCCTACGATGGCGACTGCGCCCTTGCGGTGTCGCTCTTCGAGTTTGTCGTGGAGTGTGCAGATGGGCGATCCGTCGAGCTTGGAGCGCCGGACATGGCATGCGCGCTCTACAGCGCTCTCGCCGCGAACAATCCGGCGCCTCCCGCGGGCGATGTGCAGCGACGCCTTCTGTCGCTGGCCACTTCCGCCTATCCGAGAGATCGCTTCGTGCGATTCAACGCGGCGTGCCTGTTCGAGGAGCTCGGGGACGAGGAGGTGAGCGTTGGCCATTTGCTCGCGGCGCTCAAGCTGGGAGTCGCCCCGAAAGCCGTGAGTGCCCAGGCCGGGCTGCGACGCACTCGATCCGACCCACGCGTCGCGCGTGTCCTGCGCGGCGGTCGCGCCACCAAGACCGCTTCGGCCGCCGCCGGCCTGCTCCCACCGTAACGATCCGCGCTCGTCTTCACCTCTCTGTCGAGTCCCGAGCTCGCCGAGGACATTCGCGAGGCGTCGAAGTCCGCTTCGCGACGGCGGCGGCGGTCCTCCTGCTGCCCCCGCCGAATCATCAGCCAGAGCGGAACCCACCGGCCTCATTGGGCTCCTCCTGGAGCGAACGAACGGCACCGCTCTGAACGACGCAGCGTCGTCGACCTACCCACCGCGCAGCTTTCGCGCGAGCAGCTCGCGCTCGGCGTCGTTGCGTGCACGTGCGATCGCGCGCTCGAATGACGCGTGCGCTTCAGCCGTCCGTCCAAGGGCGCGCAGGAAGTCTCCGCGCGCGGCATCGAGAAACGGATAGGCGGCGAGCGATGTCTCACGGGCAAGCGCATCGATCGCGTCGAGCCCGAAGGCGGGGCCATCGGCGTAGCCGACCGCAATCGCTCGATTGAGCGCGACGACGGCCGACGGCCGAATCCGAAGCAGCACGTCATAGAGATTCACGATCGACCGCCAGTCGGTATCGGCAAAGCTCGCCGCGGTGGCATGGCAGGCAGCGATCGCGGCCTCGACGTGATAGGCGCTGAGCTCGTTACCGGTCGATGCGCGGGAAAGGCTCGCTTCACCGCGGGCGATGAGCGCTCGGTCCCATCGCGAGCGATCTTGTTCGGCGAGCAACTGCAGGGCGCCGGAGGCATCGGTCCGCGTGCCGAGCCGCACGGCGTGAAAGCAGAAGAGCGCGAAGAGTGCGTGCGTGCGAGGAACATCGCCGGCCGGATGTTCCGCGAGCAGCGCGCAGAGCCGCATGGCCTCGCCGCAGAGCTCCTCGCGCACGGCATGTTCGGGATGGCTTCCGTGGTAGCCCTCGTTGAAGAGCAGGTAGAGCGACGCGTGCACCGACGCGAGGCGCTCGGGGACATGCGGTCCGGTGACGGCGTCGAGGAAGTTCCGATGCGTCCGGAGCTCGGCATACGCTCGCGAAAGGCGCTTCTCGATCGTCGTCTCGGGCACGAGAAAGGCGTGCGCGCTCTCGCCGACGCTGAAGCCACAGAGCGTCTTGAGCATGACGGCGACCTGCGCCGGCGGCGGCAAGCTCGGATGGGCGCAGCAGAACATCACGCAGAGCTGGGCGTCGCGGATCTCGTGCGCGAAGAACGCGTCGTCGACGGTGGGGGCGAGCATCCACTCGCTCTCGAGGAGACGCGTCAGATCGGGCGCGAACCGACGAAACGCACGCTCGCGCCGGATCACGTCGATGGCGCGATTCCGCGCGACGCGGATCAGCCATCCGGCGGGATCATCGGGGACTCCGAGCTGCCAGACCTCGAGCGCGCGCAGCAGCGTGTCCTGCGTGACCTCCTCCGCGAGATCGAGGTTGTGGAGCCCGAGCACGCGGACGAGCGCCGCCGTGATCCGTCCCGCCTCGTGACGGAACAGATGTTCGGCGACGCCCGTCTCGCGCCCTCCTTCGCTCACGCGTGGGTCTCGACGATCGCGCGGACCTCGACCCGTCCGCCCGCTTCGAAGATGGGGCAGCCTTTTGCGAGCTCCGCCGCCTGTTCGAGGTCCTTCGCGGTCACGATGAGGAAGCCGCCGACGACGTCCTTCGCCTCGGCGAAGGGACCGTCGGTGACGGTCTTCGCGTTTCCCTTCACCGAGACCGTGGTGGCCGATTTCTCGAGCCGCTCGCTCGCGTGGAAGTGGCCCGCCTTGCTGAGCTCCTGGATCCACGCAATCCGCCGCTGCATCCGCTGCTGCAGCTCCGCTGGCGAGAGGCCGGAGTCATCGACACCGAGGAACAGGTACAAGAACTTCTTCATCGTCATCATCGCTTTCCGAGCCGTCTGCTTGTTTGCGTGCTTCGTGAGCGGCTCGCGGCAAGGACGAACAGCGTACGCGGCGGTGGACAAAAAGATCGAAGGCTCGGCGACGAGGGAAGATCGACCAGGCAAGTGACGTAGCTGGCCTGCGATGGGACAGCTTCGACTGTGGGCCCGCGTTTTCGGGGTCATTCACGCGACGGCGTTGGGCTCGGTCGGATGCACGTCCGAGTCGGCCGAAGTCGCGCCGGGCGGTCCGAGCGCTGAGGCGGACGGCGGCACCTCGGTCACCGACAGCGGCGCCTCGGTCGCCGACGGCGTCTCGGTCACCGACGGCGCCAACGGAGTCGACAGCGGGCAGCAGGGCGACAGTGGGAGTGGCTCGAGCGTAAGCGGTCAGCTGAAGATCCTCAGTCTGACGGCCACGTCTCCGACGCTCACGGGTGGCAAGCCGGCCCCCACCGAGTCGTCGACCACGACCTTCGTCGCCATCGTCACCGACACGAAGGGGCTCGACACGATCGCCGGAGGGCAGCTCAAAGATCCCGATGGACACACCTACGGGGCATTCGGCGCGGGTTCGACCAAGGGCACCTACACCGTCACGGTCGACTGGACGAGCGTCAACAGCACCTTCCCGATCGACTTCGGCGGAACGGGGGGCGAGCTGCCAGGGCGCGCACGGGGACATGCCGTGCTCGACAACCATGAAGGCCATGCAGGCGAACGCGACGGTCCGCGCTGCGTATTGCATGTGCGATCTGTGAGCGGCGTCCGGAAGCGTCCCGAGTCTCCGATCCCGGTCATCGCCCGGGCGTCAGCGTCCGCAGCGCCAGGCGCGCCACGCTCGTGAGATGCACGGGCGAGCCCCCAGCCTCCGCCCCCACCTTCATCCCGCACAGCGTGATGCTCAGGTAGCGCGCGACCTCGCGTGCGTTGAGAGTCTCGTCCACCGCTCCCTCTTTGATGGCCGCCCGCACCTGACGCTCGAACGCCTTCTCGAGCAGCTTGCCGAACTCGTCGTTGATGGCCGAGACGTCCGGATCCGTGCGTCCAAACTCGCAGATCGAGCTCACGCCCAGACAAGACGACGTGCCCAGCCGTCGCGGGTGGCGCGCGAAGTCCAACAACACCGCCTCGATGCCGGCGAGCGGCGAGGCGGCTCCCTCGAGCAGCGCCAGCATCGCTGCGAGGCTGTCCGAGCCGTACTTGCGCAGCGCCGCCAGGTAGAGCTGTCGCTTGTCGCCGAAGGTGTCGTACATGCTCTGGCGGCCGATCTGCATCGCCTGCAGGAGCTCGTCAGTCGACGTGCCCTCGAAGCCACGCGCCGCAAAGGTGACGATCGCTGCCTGCAGCGCCGCCTCCCGGTCGAACTCCTTTACTCGTGCCACAGGTCGAACGTAGCAGGCTTGCTCGAACGGTGCGTTTTAGACTGAACGGTCCAATTTATTTGGACTGACTAGTCTAGACCGGTCATCGTGTCGAACATGAACGAAAGACTCCACAACAAGACCGCGCTGGTCACCGGCGCAACCAGCAACCTCGGCAAAGCAATCGCGATCGCCTACGGCCGCGAAGGTGCCCACGTGGTGGTGCATGGTCGCGACGAGGCGCGCGCCATCGAGGTCGTCGAGCGCATCCGCGCCGGCGGCGGCAAGGCCGACGTCGTGCTGGACGAGCTCGATGGCAGCGCCACCGGGGCGAAGCGGCTGGCCGAACGCGCCACCGCGTTGCTCGGCGGCCGCATCGACGTGCGCGTAAACAACGCCGGCATCTTTCCCCCCACCACCACGCCCACCACCGACGAGGCCACGTTCGATCGGGTGATGGCGGTCAATGTGAAGGCGCCGTACTTCCTCACCGGCGCCATCGCCCCGGGCATGGTCGAGCGCGGTGGCGGCGTGATCATCAACCTTGGCTCGTGGATCGTCCGCCTTGGTCTGCCGGTCGGCACCGTGTACAGCGCTAGCAAGGGCGCACTGGAAACGCTGACTCGGGTATGGTCAGCGGAGTTCGGTCCCGCGGGCGTGCGCGTGGTCGGCATCTCCCCCGGCGTCATGCTCGAGAACCTGCCTGACGATCATCCCGCCGCCTCGATGATGCGTGGCACTCCCGCCGGACGACCCGGCCCCGCCTCGGCCGTCGCCGACGCGGCGGTATTCCTGGCCAGCGAAGAGGCGGCGTTCGTGCACGGCACCATCCTCGACGTCGACGGCGGCCGCACGAGCGTCGCGGTGATCAGCACTTGAGGGCCCGCCGCCCGGTCTTCGTCATGACGGTGCATTCCGGAAGCCGATCGAATCGTCGCGAGCGGACGAGTTTGGACTCGCGCTTCCGTACGTCAGCGCGACCGCGGAGGTTAGCCAACTTGTGGGCACGTGGGCTGCATTGCGCATCGGTTCGATGTTGCCCGATGAGCCAATCTTGCAGGAGCTCGTGGAGTCCGTCGGCGACGACATGAAGAAACTGAAGAAGCGACTCGAGAAGGCGAAGCGTGGCGATCCGGACGGTGTGCACGATGCGCGCACCTCGTTGCGTCGCGTGCGCGAGGATCTGGTCATCATGGGCAGAACCGCGTTCGACTGCAGACGAGCGATGGGCCTCGAGGACGAGCTCCACGCTCACGAGAAGGCCCTCGCCAAGCCGCGCGACTCGGATGTGATGCTCGGGATCGTTCACGATTACCTCGAGCATCATCCGCCTGACCGCGCGGGTCTCAGCCCCCTCATCGCGAGGCTCGAATCGAGACGGAAGAGGGGGGTGAAGAAGACGCGACGCCGACTGTCCGGAAGCAGACGGACGTTGCGCGCCATCGGAGAGCTCCTCCAAGGCAAGGACGCGGTCACGATTCACACATCGAACGACCCAACGAAGGCTCGCCCCGCGCTCGTGCACCACTTCGTCCATAGCCTCGTATGGAGGCAGTACGACTCCGTGCTCGCGTACGACGTTCTATCGGAGGAGGAGCCCGACGTGCTCCATCATTTTCGCACCGAGTGCCGACGCATGCGCTACGGGATGGAGCTCCTCGGGGACAGTGTTCCGCACGCTCGATCGGTCGTCAGAGAGCTGCGCGATGTCCAGGATCGTGTGGGAGAGATGCACGACCACCACGTGTGCGCGGAGCTCGTGACGAAATGGGTCGAACGCGGAAAACTCCCATCGGAGCCGGACATCGCGCGTTTCGTCGAGTATCAGAAGCGGGCTCGAGACAGGCTGCGTAGCGCGCTCACGACTCGATTTCGCCGTGTCCTTGGCCCCGCCTTCCGTCAACGCCTCGAGCTCGCGCTCGACAAGAGGCGGTGAATCCACTCCGCCTTCCCTGGTCGATGTAGGCGATTGCGGCCTCTTCGATCAGTCCTCGAGCATCGCGATGAGGCTCTTCGTCGTCTCGGGCTTGAAGACACGCTTGCGTTTCGGTGTCACGCGCGTGGTGCCGTAGGCCGCGGCCGGCAATCGCCGATGCTCGCGAAGGGGCCATCGTCGAACGTGTAAGGGCTACTGCTCCGTCAACACCGAGGGCGCGGCCAACGTTAGATTGCGAGCTGTTGCATCATCCTTCGATGCAAGGGACGAGATTCGTTGAAATTCCGATCCTGCGTCGAGCAAGGGGTCGGTCTCCGAATCGCCACGAACATCGGCGCGCAGGGGGCGTTACCAGCCGATTGCGACCAACAAGTACTGAGGATCTTTGTGGGAGATATAGGTCGAATAGCTTCCTGCGTCGTCGTAGGGAAAGCCATACGCGCGGCCGTCGATGCCGTGCGTGTGCCAAAAGCGCGCGTAGTAGTTCGCCGGCGGGGACGAATAGAAAGTGGTGCTGTCCTTCCAGAGATTCTTGTCGAGTAGCTTGCCCGCCGCGTCGAAGGTCCCTGCCTTGTTTCCGACGTGCCGGTAGATGGCCGCCGAGAGATCCGGGAAGGCGGCGAGGCCGTTACCGTTCGGGCCAGGCTTGGGGATCGTGATCCCATTCGCAGCCCATAGCTCGTCGACGAAGGCTTTGTAGTAGTTCGCGTGTGCGCCTCCCGGGTCGAAGCCGGCGGCACCTGGCTGCACGATGCGGTACGGCGCGAACGGAGGCTGGGCCGCCGCCTTGAACTCGTCGGGCACCTCGGCCAAGAACTTCGCGAAGGTCGCTTCGCGGCTCTCGGCGAAGGTCTCGTAGTCCTCGCCGACGGCCTGCTCGAAGCCATCCGCGCAGTGGAGTTTGAGCGCGAGCTTGAGCCCGAAGGCATCCACGCGCGTCGTGTTGCCGTTGTACTGGTTCGGCCCGATCGTGTGCTCGATGAAGTCGTAGTACTTGCTCTTCGACGGGGCCGAGGCGCACGTCGTGTCGCCCTTGCGACAGACGTAGAAGTACATCCGGCCCGACGCATTCGCGGGCATGTCGTACGTGGGCTGCTCCGCGATCGAGTGCAGCTCGTTGATGGCGCCGCTCTTGAACTGCCAGAAGATCTCGTCGTCCGCGAGGGTGCCGTTCGAGCGGTTCAAGAACTTGAACACCATCACGTTCTGCGCCGGCGGGATGTTGCTCGAGTCCCAGAAGTCGGCGGGAGCTTCGGCGTCCCCCTTTGTCCCGGCCTCCGGGGCGGGCGAAGGACCTCCGCCCGTACCGGCGTCGTCCGTCGAGCCGGAGGTCCCACTCCCACCAGCTCCACCGTCGGGATCTTCGCCTCCCGCCGACGAGCTCTCACCGGAACAGGCGCTGATGGCCAGCGCAGTGGCGAGTGGAAGAGCGATAAGAGCGGAGCGGACGAGCTCGGGGAAGATTGGGCGGCTCACGTGAGTACGGTTGCTCTCCGGCGCCCAATCCGTGTCGAAAACTGCGCGCCATGGATCTCGACGTGCGGTCTGGCGGAACATGGAGCCAATGAAGGCGCGCACTGCGCTCGATTCGAGACTGGTAAGTGGCGGGCTGGGAAAGGCGCGCCGCTTTCCTGACAGACCCTCCGCCCTCGATCGGTCGAGGCTCAGAGGTGGAACGTGTATCCTGCCCCGAGTCCTACGCCGAGCGTGGAGACCCGTCCTGCTCGCTCATTCCGGGCTCGTTCACGAGCTCAGGACGGGGCTCGTTCAGGACGGGGCTCGTTGAGGCTCGTCGGTCTTGGCGCGGGAGCGTCGAGCGCGCCGTTCCGACCGTCAGCGATAGACGGGCGTTTCGGGCATCGCCACCGGCGGCGGGGGCTGCGCGATGCGCACGAGCCCGCGTAGAAGCAGGAGCGCGAGCGCGACGTGGACGGGAATGTTCACGAGGCTGATGATCGCCTGGATGAGCAGGACGGACTCGCTTTCGCGTGCCGTCACGAACGCGCCCCAACTCAGTACCGGCGAGAAGATCGCGAGCACCAACGAGAGGATGGCCCACCACAGAAGGGGCTTGTATGCGTCTGGCCGGTGACGCCGCACGGGACCGGCAACGATCAAGATCGCCCCGACGTCGCACGCGATGGCGGTGACGACTCCGAGCACCTGCGCGATGTTCAACAGAGCGACGGAGTCAGCCATGAACGAAGCGTAGAGCGATCGAATCTACGCGTCGACGACGCTGATGCCGACGAGATCGACGAGCGTGTGGCCGGCGGACCGACGCGTGCGGACGAGACTCGTCCTGGGCGAGTGTTCACGTTGGACGGGTTCAGAACGAATTCCACGCCAGCGCGACGACGCGTCGACCAACATACGTACTCAGGACGGGTTTCCATCGCGCCGCCCTTGGCGCCGCGGCCGATGACCGAACGGGGCTCGCTCACGAACTCAGGATGGTCTCGTTCAGGATGGTCTCGTTCCATCGACGTCGACCCGGTGGGAGCGCTATAGCTTCATACTCGTCTTGGAGAAGGAATCGCGTGAGCTCGTCCTCGCCAGCACCCCAAGAAGAGCAGGTCAAAGGCGGCCGCTACTCCCTTCTCCGCCAGCTCGGCGAAGGCACGCAAGGCGAGACGTTCGAGGCTCGCGACAACGGTCACGCGCCGCCGCCCGCAGCTCGAGGGAAGAAGCCCCTTCAGCAGCAGTGGAACCAGTACGTCGCGACCGCTCGCGGGAACGAGACCAAAGAGCGCGTGCCCGAGGATCCCCGTGGGCTCGTCGCGATCAAACGCTTTCGCGTCAGCAAGGCGAAGGCGTGGAAGGACGTCGAGCTGGCTGAACGCGAAGCTCGGACGCTGGCTTCGCTCAATCATCCCCACCTACCGCGATACATCGAGCACTTCGAGGAAGAGGGGGCGCTCTACCTGGTGATGGAGAAGGTCGAAGGCGAAAACCTCGCCTCGCTTCGCGCTCGCGAGGGCTCGCTCGATCACGCGGAAGTGACGCGGATGCTCGAAGACATCGCCGAGGCACTCCGCTACCTGCACGGGCGCGCGCCAGCGATTGTCCATCGCGACATCAAGCCCGGGAACGTCATTCGGCGACCGGATGGCTCATACGCGCTCGTCGACTTCGGTGCCGTCCGTGATCGGTTGAAGCCAACGGGCGGAAGCACGGTCGTTGGAACATTCGGGTACATGCCGCCGGAGCAGTTTCAGGGTCGTGCCTCACCGAAATCCGATCTCTACGGGCTCGGCGCGACAGCGATGACGATGCTCACCGGCATCGAGCCAGAGGAGCTTCCGCACGAAGGCCTCGGAATTGACGTTCGACGCGCGCTGCCAACGAGCACGCCCGCGCATCTCGTTCGCGCCCTGACAGCGATGCTGCAGCCCGATCCCGATCGCCGAGTCGGTTCGATCGACGAGGTGCTCGGGCTCCTTCGTCATCACAAAGCGACGTCACACGGACCGCCTCGACCACCGGTCGCTTTGAGCGAGCTACCGCGAACGCTCTCGCGCAAAGAGCGGCGTGCGCTGAAGGACCAAGCCGAACATACCAGGCGTCTCGAGAAACAGCGCCGCCGAGCGCTCGCTCACGCCCGACGCCCTCCCTTCGTTGCACGCTTCTTCGCGAAACTCGGCCTGCTGATCGCGTGGACCGCCGTCTGGGCAACGGTGGGATTCCTCGTTCCCCTGCTCCTCCTGCTCTTGTCACTCTTGTTCGGCAAAGCGCTTCGGCGTGCAGCGAGCGCGTGTGTTGTTGCCGCTCGTCGGTCGCAAGGCGCGCTCGGACGGGCTTCGGCGTGGCTCTCGGGCGAACGACGCGAAGACATCGAGGGGGTCGTGTCACCCTTGTTCAAACCGCTCTCTTCTTCGGTGCTCGAGGCGACGGCCCCGCCGGTCGAGGGCGTCGTATCACCCTTGTTCAAACCGCTCTCTTCTTCGGTGCTCGAGGTGACGGCCCCGCCGGTCGAAGGCGTCGCGTCTCCCGAGCTCGAAGCTCCTCGCGTGCGTGTCGGCGCCGTCATCGATGCTCGCGGCCTCGAAGTGGACATCCTCGTCGACGACCGCACTGAGCTCGTCGACGACGCTGAACAACGTCGCCGACAGTGAAGAGCAGCCCGCTACGTAGCCGCGCTACCCGTCTTGATCGGATGGATCGCGAGAAGCTTCTCGAGCTCCGGAAGGACCCGCTCCGGGACCTCGAGCCGCGGGATATGGCCGACGTTGCTCCATGAACGGAAGACGAAGCCCTTGGCGCATGATTCGCTCCACAGATGGAGTCGGGGACGGAGCGACGGCTGATCCACGACCATCGGGTACACGAACCGCTCGCGCCGGTCTCCGCGCGAGCGGTCGCCTCAGGGACACATGCGATGCACCGCGCGAATCCGCATCACACCGTCGACTCTCGGATCGTTCGTCTGGTCGCCGATCGCGATCGTCCCGTTCGACGTGAAGTTGTTGCGCGTAAGCTTCGCGACTCCATCGATTGAAACGGTGGCGACCTTGGCGGCGTCGACCGAGAGCTCGTACGTGTGGTACGCGCCGTCCACCACGGTGAAGGCCGCAGACTGCGTGTCGTCGGACCAGCCGATCGCGGCGTTGTCGAGATAGATCATCTGCGACCGATCCGTGCCGTTGCCAGCCGGCGACGTGAACGACCCGAGAATCGCGGCCGCGCTGTCGAGCTGATTGTGGTTGTTCACCGACTCTACCTGGAGCTCGACTTGGAGCTTGAACGGCTTCGTCGGATCGACCGCCATCGACCGGACGAGCAGCAGTTGCCCACTCGTCCTGGCGCCTTCTACCGTCGATGTGGCAAGGCGAACGTAGTCCGGTCCGTAGGTGACCGTATTTGGATCTTGAGACACGGTCGTCCACCCCTGAGCCACGATATCGGTTCCTCCGGTGAGCAAGGGGACGCTCGGACGCGGTGACCATGCCGTGGTCGACGTTGCCGGGGTGCACGCCTCGCAGTCGTTGCCTGGATTCGGAGCTCCGTCCGCGTAGAACGTGCCACCGATGAAGCACTTCGCTGCGCACGTTCCCGATTCACAGACCTTCCCGGCTTCACAGCTCGCGCCCGAGGCGCGCGGGGTCCATGCGGTCGTCGATACGGTCGGCTCACAGCTCTGACAGGGAGCGGTCGGGTTCGGCGTGCTGGCGGCATGAAGGGCGCCGCCGATGAAACACCGTGCTTCGCAGGTGCCGCTGGCGCAGACGCGGCCCGCGCTGCATGCGCTTCCGTCGGCCAGAGTCGTCCACTGCCGAGCGTCAGGCGAGCCCTCGCATCGTCGACACGCATTTGCGGGGTCGAGATCGCCAACGTTCGCCGCTCCGCTACCGATGGAGCAGCCGGGCAACGGAGGGGCGGCGTCGGGAATGGTCACGCCCGCATCCATCCCGGTGATCGCGATGTTCGCGCCGCCGCCCGAGTCCGGTTCACAGGCCGGCGCAATCGTCACCGCGGCGGAGATGAAGAGGAGCAACGCGGCGAAGGAGCGGTCCGGATGACTTTTCACTTTGGGAAAATCTTCGCACGACGTGGACAGGCCCCGTCAAGCGAGCGAAGGCTCTAGAGGCCAAATGCCAAGGCCGAGCTTGCTCTGACGCCGGCGGCGGTCGTTGCTCGTTGTCGGAGCGATCAGTCAGCGGGCCACGACGACCGTCTCCTTCTTCGCGTCGTACGGCCGCTTGTCAGAAGCCTCCGTACATCGCCTCCAGCGCGAACCCGGTGCGCGCCAGAAGGTGCTCGAGCTCGAAGCGCCAGAACCTGCTCTGTATCCCGGCGGGAAACCCTCAGCGCTCCGGACCTCGACGGCGCCTTGGCCGAGCGCATCGATCACTGAAGTCGACGCGCTTTCGCTCGTCGTCAGACAAGACTCCACTCGGGGGGCATGAGGGCTGTTACGAGCCCGCCTCACGCCTCTTTCGCCAACCCCAGTAACCAACCCTTGGGATGCCCTCGGCATGTGCTCGCGTTCGGGCTTCGGCTGCCTGCAGTCGTCGCGCGACTCGTGTGCGCCGTCCCTGACGCTTGGCCTCGCGCTGCAATCGAACGAGCTCACGTCGTTCGTCGAGGAGTCGGTTCCGCGCTTCGCGTAGCCATTCCGCCGCGCGGCGCATCGTGTCGAGGTCGGGCCAGCGCGCGCGGTCGGCTCTCCTGAAGCCAAAGCGCTGCTCGAGCTCTTCGAAGACCACGTTGAATGGGGTTCCGGAGGTTCGGCAATAGGCTTCGACGAGTCGATGAAGGTGGATCCACGCGTGGCTCGTGCTCGAGACCACCATGATGCGCTCGTACGAGTTATGAAAGCTCACCGCGCCTCTTCACATCGACGAGGCGATAGCACGCTCGCTACGGGCCGATAGTCAAGCTCCTCGACCATCATCGTTCAGTGCGGCGTCCTTGTGCGCTGGCGTAGTGCCAGGCGAGCAGATCTTCACCCCAGTCGTCGGTGAAGTCGCGCCACACCGAGTGGATGTGGTTTGCGCGGTTCTGGGGATTGTCGTACTCGATGAGGAACGTCGGGCCTTTGACCGAGTAGTAGTGTCCCTCGCCCGGCGTGTCGCTGCCAGGCCATGCGAAGGTGATCCTCTCGAGGCCCATTGCCTCGAAGCGTGCCCACACGGCACACGCGATCTCTCCGGTCGCGCGATCGACATAGAGGTCGGACGAGGCGTTCGCGCTGCTCGGCCGACCTGCCTGCGAATGGAAGGCCGCGGAGGGGAACGGCCGGGTTCACGCTTCGATGCACGCCCGTGAGGATGTCGCTCGGAGCCAGACGGAGCGGCAGACGGTAGCCGGGGGCAATCGAATGCTCCCGTGCCGGGCCGGCACTTCCAAGGAGCACGCAACGAGGTATCTTCGCACTTCGATGACGAAACCATCCACCCACCCGGTCCGATGAACGAAGCGCTCTTCTGGGACCTCATCGGCCGATTCGATTGGAACGAGACCGGCGACGACGACGCCGTTCTTCTTCCCGCCGTGACCGCGCTCTCGAGAATGACGGTCGAAGACATCTTCGCCTTCGACGATTTGCTGGCTGAGAAACTCTACGCGCTCGACACGCGCGAGGTCTGTCGCGGCATCTACCGCGGCAGCCTCGATCCGGACAATGGGGACGACTACATCTCTGCGGACGACTTCCTCTATGCTCGCTGCGTGGTCGTCGCGAACGGCAAGAAGCTGTTCGATGCGGTTCTCGCCGATCCGAGCGAGGCGCCTCAGGAGCTCGAGTTCGAAGCGCTCCTCTACCTCGCAAGAATGGCCTACGAGAGGAAGACCGGCGGCGAGTACGACCACCTGACGCCGCTCTCCTGGGAGAGCTTCAGCAACAAGGCCGGCTGGGCGCCGACCTCCGCGACGAAGAGCGGTAAGTACACGGGGGCCAATATCCCTCCGGGCAATCGCCGTCCGACCTGAATGGGAATCGCCTCGTTGCGAGAGGCAATCCAGGCTTGCCCCGTCGTGCGAGCAGGGGGGGGAAGATCGAGGTGGGCGGACGCGGCCCCGCGGCGCGGAGACCTGGAGACCCGTCCTCATTCGGGGAGTCAGCGGCGGTCGCCGATCGCCTCGCGCTAGCTGATCGGCGCCACCCGCTCGCCGACGCCGATGGCCGTCCCGAGGAGTGGAGATTCGAGCGGAGCGCTCGTACGGCGGCGCTCGCTTCGTGCTCGTGTTCCCGACCGGCGGCAGAGGCGGGTCACGCGTCGTTCGCAGGCGTTCGGCTCGCGGAAGCGGGAGGCGTCGAACGCGAGCGTCCTACGCCGTGGCGAACTTCTTCGCGAGCGCCTCGCATACGACCGGGGGCGCATAGCGGGAGACGTCGCCGCCGTGGCTCGCGATCTCGCGGACGAGCGAGGCGCTGACGAAGCCGTGGCGCGTGCGCGTCGGGAGGAACACGGTGTCGACCTGCGGTCCGAGGTCCGCGTTCGCGTGGGCGATCTGGAGCTCGTACTCGAAGTCGGTGGTGACGCGGAGACCGCGGACGATGACGCCCGCGCCCTTCTTGATGCAGTACTGGATGAGGAGACCGTCGAAGCTGTCGACGGTGACGTTCGGCAGGTGCTTCGTGATCTCCTTCAGAAGCGCGATGCGCTCGTCGGGAGTGAAGAGCGGGTGCTTCGTGGGGTGCACGCCGATCGCCACGATGACGTTCTCGAAGAGCGCTGCCGCGCGCTCGATGAGGTCGAGGTGTCCGAGCGTTGCGGGATCGAAGCTACCTGCGTAGACCGCGATCCGCGCGCTCATCGCGCCGCTCCCTTGCTCTCCGTCGGCGTGGCGGCCTTCGGCACCGGGGGCTGACTCTTCGGGTCGGGCGTCGGACCGGGCTTCGGCGGCTCGCTCTTCGGAGCGGCCGGCGGCTTCGGAGCCTGCGGCTTCGCTCCCGCGCCGGGCTCGGTCGGGCCGGGCGCGCCGCTCGGGGCGGACGGTGCCGGGGCGCCCGACGGATGCGGGTGCGGATCGTCGGCCAGCGGCAGCCCGCCGGGGCCGCCCATCGACGGATCGAGCTCGAGCCAGAGCGACTTGCCCGACTCGGCGAACGTGACACGGAACACGGACAGGAGGCCGGCGCCGGCGTCGACGCCGAGCTCGACGTCGAACGAGTTCTTGTAGTCGTTGAACGGCGCGCCCTGCACCGCGGGGAAGCCGGAGATGTCGATGCCGCCGAGCTTGAAGTACGGGAGCGATCCCATCTTCCAGGAAGGCGGAGCGCCCGGCTCGGAGCGGAACGTCGAGAGGTTGGCGCCGGAGCGCTTGAGGTACGCGTCCTCGAGCGCGAGCGGGTAGAAGGCCGACGAGTCGACGAAGAGGAGAGCGTTGCCGTCGTCCTTGTTCGAGATCGACGCGCGCATCATCATCGCGCCGCCGCGGGCGTAGAAGACGGGCATCTTGCTCGCCTCCGGCGGAGGCATCGGCTCGTCCTTGCGGACCACGAACTGCGAGCCTCGGCGATCGAACGTGACGTGCATGTGGCGGAGCACGTTCACGCCGATGAGCGCCTTGATCGTGGCGCCGAGCGTGCGCGAGATCCCCGAGAGATCGTGCGTGAGCGCGGGGACGTCCTTCACCTCGAAGCTCTCGCCGAAGCGGAGGCTCACCCAGGCGGGCTCCTTCCGGCTCGAGGAGTCGACCATGAGCTCGCCGAAGTTGGTCGCGACCAGCGCCAGGATGCGCTCGCCGTCGAGCTCGCACGGGACGACGAGCGCGGGACCGCCGGCGCCCGGCATCTCCACGGCGGCGACCACGGCACCCTCGATCGCGAACGGATGACGGCCATGGCCGCGCCGGGCGAGCTTGGCGACGTCGCGTGCCCACGGATCCTTGACCGCGGGGTCCTTGAGCATGTCCTCGAGCTCGTCGGCCGCGCGCTCGATGTCGCCGGTGTACCAGAACGCACGACCGCGGACGCTCTTCGCGTCGCTACCCTCGAGGCCCTCGGAGAGCTTGATCGCCTCCTCGAACTCGAGCCTGGAGAGTGCGATGCGGGAGGCGAGGAGGCGTGTCTCGCGGTCGCGCGGCGCGGCCTTGAGGGCGCCTTCGATCGCCACGCTGGCGTCCTCGGCGTCGCCGCTGCGGTAGCTCTGCTGGGCGCGGCTCAGCCACTTGTCCGCGAGCTGGGAGCGACCGGGGCTGTTCGCATCCGGGCCGTCACCGCAGGCGACGACGGTGAGCGCGGTGAGCGCCGAGAGGGCGAGGTATCGAACGGGGCGTCGCATCCGTGCTCCAGGAATTTTCAGTGACCGTCCTTCGGTAGGTTTCGGGACGGGTTGGTTCGGTCGATGTCGTCGTCGGTTTCGATGCGGAGGATGCGGTCGGCGCGAAGATCGCGGCGCCCGCGTCCGGGGAGCTGATAGCCGATCACCCGTGGGGGGTCGAGCCCAAGCTCCAGGGTGGTCAGGACCATGCGCATGGGCTCGGCCGGGCGAGACCGGGCCCGGTAAACCAGGGTGACTTCCCGCCCTGCCGCGACCGCCTCTTTGCACTGTGCAAGGATCTGCTCCCGGACCCTGCCTTCCGCGATGCGGACCTCCCAGAGGTCGCGCGGCGTCGTCACGGGGCCGGGGGCGGTACTGTCGAGGGCGGCCACGCAGCGGGCGAACACCTCCCGCAGGGCGAGCACGTCGGCATCGGCTCGATGTGCCCGTGCCGAGTCGATCCCGAAGTGTGCGCGCAGCGCATCGAGGGAGTGCTTGGCGAGCCCGAAGGCGCGCCGTGAGAGGTTCAACGTGTCGAGCCAAAAACCGACGGTGAAGTCGCGGCCCGCGCGGCGCATCTCCGCGTGCACGAACGCGACGTCCCAGGCCGCGCCGTGCGCGACCAGCACCGCGCCCGAGAGCAGCTCCTCCACGCGGTCGGCGATCTCGGCGAACGTGGGCGCTCCGGCGAGCGCGGCGGCGTCGATGCCGTGCACGTGGACGTTGCCGATCTCGCCGCCCTCGGGACGCACCAGCGTGTGGAGGCGCTCTTCGACCGTGCCACCGCGCACGCGCTCGATGCAGACCTCGACGACGCGATCGCGCTTGGCGTCGAGACCCGTCATCTCGAGATCGATGAACGCGAGCGGCGCCTCCGAGAGCGGCGTATCCCAAGGCGGCCCGGGCGGGGGCCGCGGCTTGGAGGAGGGCGGGGGGACGGGAGCGTTCACCGTTCGACGCACATGGCGATGCCCTGGCCGACACCGATGCAGAGCGCAGCCATGCCGCGTTTCGCGTTCTTCGCGCGCATCGCGTGGAGGAGCGTCACGAGGATGCGGCAACCGCTCGACCCGATCGGATGACCAAGCGCGATCGCTCCGCCGCGCACGTTGACGCGCTCCGGATCGAGCTCGAGGCCGCGGATGCAGGCGATCGACTGGGCGGCGAAGGCCTCGTTGAGCTCGACGAGATCGAGGTCGCTCACGCTCCATCCGGCGCGCGCCAGGGCCTTTTTTCCTGCGGGGATCGGCCCCTCACCCATGAAGGCGGGCTCCACGCCGGCGGTCGCGTGGGCGACGACGCGTGCGAGCGGCTCGAGCTTCTCGGCGCGGAGCACGTCTTCGCTCACGACCATGATCGCGCTCGCGCCGTCGTTGAGCGGAGAGCTGTTGCCCGCGGTGACGCTGCCGCCCTTCCTGAACACGGGCTGGAGCTTGGCGAGGCCGGCGAGCGACGAATCGGCGCGCGGGCTCTCGTCGGTCGAGACGACGATCGGATCGCCCTTCTTCTGCGGGATCGAGACGGGGGCGATCTCGTCGGTGAAGTCCCCGGCCTTCTGCGCGGCGGTGGCCTTCTGATGCGACGCGAGCGCGAAGGCGTCCTGTTCTTCGCGGCCGATCTTCCACTTCTCGGCCACGTTCTCCGCTGTCTCGCCCATCGAGTGGAGGGGGAAGCGCTCCGCCATGCGTGGGTTCTCGAAGCGCCAGCCGAGGCTCGTGTCGAAGACCTTCGGCGCGCTCCGGGGGAACGGCTCGTCGCTCTTGCCGAAGACGAACGGCGCGCGCGTCATGCTCTCGACGCCGCCGGCGATCACGCACTCGGCGTCGCCGGTGGCGATGCGCCGGACGGCGTCCGAGACTGCCTCGAGCCCCGAGCCGCAGAGGCGGTTCACCGTCAAGGCGGGGACCTCGTACGGGAGCCCCGCGAGGAGCAAGGCCATGCGGGCGACGTTGCGGTTGTCCTCCCCAGCTTGGTTGGTCGCGCCGAAGACGACGTGATCCACGCGCGGGAGGAGCGCCGGGACGCGCTTGCCGAGCGTCGTGATCATGTGGGCGGCGAGATCGTCAGCGCGGACGCTCGCGAGCGCGCCACGATGCTTGCCGATGGGGGAGCGGACTCCGGCGACCAGGTAGGCAGGACGCATGACGGCGCGAGCTTAATACCGTCCTCTCCGCGTGCCCACCGAGCTCGTCGGCTTTTTTCGCGACCGACTTCTCTTTGCAGCGGGATGTGCGGTGCCTGTCGTGCCCACGCGAGAGCCGAGGCTCTCGAGGGGCGGCCGAGCTCGAGCGCGGAGGGCACCCTCGGGACGCGCTGAGCTACTCGAAGAGCTGCGCCACGCGGATCGCCAGGTCCGCGAACGCTTGCGGTCGTAGCGTGTCCGGCTCCCGAACCGAGCTAGGGCTCACCGAGTCCGCCTCACCGCCTACGTGGCCCCAGACGAGCGCCGTGCGGGTCTCCGCGCGTGGGCCGACGCCGGAGCCGAGCTCGGAGCGTGCGCGCACGGCCTCTCCGCGTGCGTGCACGCCCGTCGACGCTCCGCGCGCCGACGCTTCGGGCCTGTTTTCAGGGCTTCCGTCGAAGGGCCTCGCGGCCGCTCGGCTGGCACGTCCTCTGCGTAGGGCCTCGGCATGCGCTCCTCCTCGACCCTCGGTGTGTTCGTCTCTCTCGTCCTCCTCGCCTGCGGCGGTGATTCGTCGGATCCCGCGCCCGAGAACGTGCCGCCTGCGGCGACCGCTCCTTCCGGCTCCGAGAGCTCGGAGGCGCCCGCCTCCGCGAAGCCTCCGAGCCAGATCGGGATCGCGGCGCCTACCGCGTTCGTCGTGCGCGCGGGAGGATCGATGACATTCGAGGTGAAGCTCACGCGTCCCGCCGATGCGGTCGGGCCGACGTCCTTCGAGATCCTCGACGTTCCGCAGGGCGTGGCGGCGCAGTCGACGACGGATGCGAAAGACGTCGTCACCGTGACGCTCGACGCGACCGCGGAGGCCGCGCTCGGGGATCACCCGCTCCGGCTGCGCGCTTCGGCCGGTGGCATCGGCGGAGAGGTCCGGGCGCCGCTCGTCGTCGCGGGCGCGCCGGGCACGCTCGACACGACCTTCGGCGTCGCGGGCATCGGCGCCAAGCTCACCGACGATTTCGGCCACTCGCTCGTCCTCGACCGTCAGGGCCGCGCGCTCGTGACCGGCGGCCGACTCGCGGCGCAGAAGTACGAGTCGACGATGACGCGCTTTCTCCCGAACGGCTCGGTCGATACCTCGTTCGGGGCGGGCGGCACGCTGAAGGAGGTGTTCACCGGAGGCTCGATGTCCATGGCTCACACCTCCGTGCTCCTCGATGATGGCTCGATCGTCGTTGCCGGCGCCATCCTCATGGCGAACAACGAACCGAAGACGTGCTTCGTGAAGCTCGACGCTGCGGGCAAGCACATCCCAGCGTTCGGCACCGCCGGGCAGGTCTGCGCTCCCACGAGCGTGAGCATGCCGCTCCACGCGGCCGTGGTCGGCCCGGATGGAAGCATCTACGCGGTCGGCTACGCGATGACGGTCGACAAGGACATGTCGGTCATGAAGGTGACCAAGGACGGTGCCATCGACGCGACGTTCGGCATCGCCGGCCGCGTGACGTTCGCCTCGGCGGGCGATCAGGAGCCGGTCGGCATCGCGATCGACAGCGCTGGTCGCATCGTGGTCGGAGGCAGGGACCTCGTCGACCAGAAGGCGTGCGCCTGGCGCCTCGACGCGAGCGGGAACATCGATACGACCTACGGCGGCGGCCTCGCGAAGGGCACCACCGGGATGCTCGGCATGGAGGCGTACGGCATGGCGCTCGGGCCGAGCGACGAGGTCTACCTCGTGGGGAAGACGACCGGCTCGCAGATGGCCGTCGTCGCGTTCGATGCGAAGGGCTCGATGCTCTCGTCCTTCGGCTCCAGCGGCTGGATCACGTTCGCGCTCTCGAAGTCCGAGTCGCTCTTCGGCGCGGTCTGGGACGACGGAAAGCTCCTCCTGACGGGAATCGGTCAAGCCGCGAACGCCGCCGAGAAGCAGTCGCTCGCGCTCCGCGTCGGCAAGGACGGGCAGCTCGATCCGACCTTCACGAAGAACGGCTTCGCGCTCTACCCGACGGCAGGAGACGCTGTCTCCATCGGCCTGTCCCCGGGCCGCGCCACCATCCTGACGATGAGGGACGGCATGCAGCTCATGCGCGTCTGGCGCTGAGCTGCTGCTCCGTCACTTCGCGACGGGCTGTCCGTCGACCCAGGTGTAGAAGCCCTCGCCGGTCTTCTTTCCGAGCTTGCCGGCGCGCACCATGGTCCGGAGGATCGCGGGCGGACGGAACTGGTCGCCGATCTCGCGCTGGAGATGCTCGAGGATCGCGAGTCGGACGTCGAGCCCGACGAGATCGGTGAGCTTGAGCGGGCCCATCGGGTGGCGATAGCCGAGCTCCATCCCGCGATCGATGTCCTGAGCGCTGGCGACGCCCGTCTCGAGCATGCGCATCGCCTCGGCTCCGAGGATGACGCCGAGGCGGCTCGTCGCGAAGCCGGGCACGTCGCGGACGACGATCGGCGTCTTGCCGAGACCCTTCACGAACGCGAGCGCGCGCGCGAGCGTGTCCTCGGACGTGCCGAGCCCGCGGACGACCTCCACGAGCTCCATCACCGGCGGCGGGTTGAAGAAGTGCAGGCCGACGGTCCGCTCCGGAGCCTTCAGGCGCGCGCCGAGCTCGGTGATCGAGAGCGATGAGGTGTTCGACGCGATGATCGCGCCCCTCGCCGCGCTCGGGAGCACGGCCTCGAGGACGGCGACCTTCAGCGCCATGTCCTCGGGCACGGCCTCGATCACGACATCCGCGCCGGCACAGGCGTCTTTCGCCGACGTGGCGGCCGAGAGACGATTCAGTGTCCCCGCGCGAAGGTCAGCCGTGATCTTCCCCTTGCCGACGAGCTTCTCGAGCTGAGCCGCAATCGCCTGCACGGCCGCCGTGGCCCGGCCGTCGGCCACGTCGTAGAGGCGGGCCGTGTGCCCGCTCTGGGCGGCCACCTGGGCGATGCCTTGACCCATCGTTCCCGTCCCGAGGACCGTGACCGTGAGGCTGATTGCACTCATATCCTGGCAGCTCCTTTGCTTCGTGCGTCTCGCAGGCGCATTCTCGAATGCTCGAACTAGCTTTCTTGGGGCTTCGGCGCGACCATAGTCGATAAAGCTGTGGCCCGAGTCCTCCTGGTCGACGATAGCGCGAGTGCACGTGCGCTCCTCGGGGTCCGCCTCCGCGAGAAGGCCTATGAGGTCGTCGAGGTCCCGACGGCGGCCGAGGCCGCGGAGCTCGCGATCGACAAGCAGCCGGACGCCGTCGTCACCGATCTCTGGATGCCAGGGATCTCCGGGCTCCAGCTCTGTCGGCTCCTCCGGGCGGAGCCCGCGACCGCGCGCGTGCCCGTCGTCCTGCTCACGGCGTCGGACGACCGCCGCTCGCGCTTCTGGGCGCGGCATGCCGGCGCGACCGCGTACGTCACGAAGACGGAGATCGACCGGCTGATCGACGTCCTCGGCGATCTGACGTCGTCGCCCAAGACCCGGCCGCCCCCGGCGATGACGCGGGTTGCCGAAGCGGCTGAAGTGTCGAACCTTTCCAGGAAAGAGCCGGTGATCCGCCGGCGAAACAGCCCGGGAGGCTTCATCCGTGTTTATGACCAGCAGCGATATGGTCGATCTCGTCGATCTCCGGCGTCGGCTGCATCGCAGGTCTGCGCGCTCGGGCGAGGAGCGCGAGACCGTGCTCATGTACTGTCCCGACGGCGCGGAGTTCCTCGTCACCGGCAGCAACTTCGCCCGCGAGGCGCATCCCGCGTGGACGTACAACCTCCTCGCGCAGCCCGACGTCGCGGTGAGCCTCCACGGCCGACGCATCCCGGTGAACGCGCGGCTGCTCGACGACGACGAGCGGGAGGCGACGTGGCCGATGCTCGAACGCAACTGGCCGGGCTACCGCCGCTACGAGGTCACGGCGG